>Ga0172368_10002135_pt1 | contig 25741 bp, 27 predicted proteins | sample Lak11m_FD_114540 | JGI IMG/M metagenome (GOLD analysis project Ga0172368, IMG submission 114540) | Freshwater microbial communities from Kabuno Bay, South-Kivu, Congo - kab_022012_11m | ecosystem: Environmental > Aquatic > Freshwater > Lake | place: Democratic Republic of the Congo: South-Kivu...
CACCAAACGGTTCTTGCGGCCATTCAGGCGGCTTGCCTTCCAGACATATTTTGCGGTCGTTACCGTAAAGTCCATATCCGGCTTAAGACCGTTTAAATCATTAACATTAAATTGTTTCATCACACCCACAAAAGAGCCGAAGCGCGTTTTATCAAAAACTTCTTTTTCCGCGATATAAATAAACCGGATTTTAATATCAAAACCGATTTTGGAAATTTTTTGCTGGATTGCCTCAATTTGCTTTTTTTGCACCGGACGCAAATTAAGCATATTCACATCTTTTTCCTCCTCTTCCTTTTCTTTTATCTCACCCCAAAGCGGAATGATAAATTCACTGAAAGTTGTCAATAAATTTATAATAACGTTGATTGATTTATCAAAAATATTTTCATTGGCTTTAATTTTTTCTCCTATGATTTTAGAAATCTCCTTATATCCCAACTGTTCCCATTCAAAGCCTTTGGGAGTTATAATAATTTGATACCAGCATTGTTCCCCTTTGCGCAAACTGCTGAACAGCTCAATTAGAGCCGCGAACGGATCCTTAAACTCTCCGGAAAACTGGTGCTCAAAATCAAGGTAAGTGCGGATAGGATAAGCGCTTGGTTTTTGCAAAATCCATTCGCCGCCATGAATATCATATTTATCATCCGGAAATTTATCAGGATAATTTTGCACGTAATCATCAACTTCATAAATCTCCGCCTCTGGATATTGAGCGTAAAGCATCGCTTCCACTAAATCGCGATACTGTTTCATGGTGTAGATAAGATACTGGGTATAACCGTCAATGCTTACTATTTCAAAACTAAAGCGGTCCTGCGTTTTCCCTTCCCAATATTGCTCGGCCAGATTAATAGAGCCATGCGCTCCGGCTAAATGCGAAAACATCTGCTCAATAGCGAGCGGCGACTGCTCATTTCCCTGCGGAATATCAACCGCCAATAAAATAAATTCCCTTTTAGCTGCATACTTCATCTGGATATAATACAGCCAAAGCTGCCAAATCGCCCACAATAAAAAAACAACCATCGGCAGCCAGCCAATGTATAAAAAAATCTTCGCTGTCAATATATCTGACGGCAAATCAAATATGCTAAGAATTCTATCTAAATTAACTACTATATTCATAAGTTTAATTATATTGTAGCATATTTTGCCGTTACTAGGCAAACAAAAACCCGCCCATTTTGCTGGCCGGGTTTTTTGATAATATGATATTTTTTATACTAAATTATATTTGCCATTTTCTTTAACAAATCTTTTTCTGTCCATGAGAGTTAGATTAATTGTAGGTTTTTTCACTAAACGCTTTTGCAGAACTTTTTCCATTATTTCTTCTTTAGTCAACGGCTGTCCGGCTCCCCGTATCACCTGTTCTACTACATCTCCCACCGTGCCGTTTTCGTATCCCCATTCTTTTAGGGCGTAAATGCCGCGGCCAATTAACACATATTTATCATCTAAAATCAATTCGTTATGCACCGTAGCCGGATTCGCTTTTTTATGGTCAAAATTAATAGCATTAATTTTCTCCGCAATATCCCGGAAATGCATCGGCTGGCTGTTATTTTTAATAATGACGTAAATTTTATGGTTGATGGTTTTAGGCGTAATTTCCGGCCACTCTTGTATTCCCCAATGACCGAATTTATTCTGTTTTAATTTATTGCTGGAGCGCAGCAGAGAATACAAGGCCTTATGCTCATTGATAACATCTGGATTTTCGTTAAAATAAGAATTTTTAATAACCGGGGAAATATCAAAGTTATTGCTTACCTCCAGCCGCTCGCGGTACTTTTTATAAATGTCGCTATTTTTAACTGTTTGAATTATTTCATCCGTGCTTAACACTTTTTTTATTTCCTCTAAAGTGGCTATCATAAAATCAAGCACTTCTTCCACATGGTTAATGGCGGCGAACTTCAGTTTCCATAAATTTTTATAGTGGCTGTTTTCTTTCAAATAATCAAATTCATCAGCCAGGAGCCTGTTTAAAATAAAAGAATAATGATTTTCTAAAATTTCCCGATTGATATTTTGTTCGCCGTTAGCTAACGAAGATAAATGGCTTAAATTATCTATTAAATATTGATGCTCCATAATGCCGCCATGTTCTTCGAGCAGGCTGTTGATAATATGGCGCAAACTGGCAATATATTTGTCAAATTCCTCGTGTTTTTTAATTTTATTGACGGCGCTGTTTTCAATCTGGCGGATGCGTTCGCGGGTTAAATTATAAGGGCGGCCGATTGCTTCTAAAGTAGAGGTTTTGGCATCAGCCAATCCAAAACGCATATTTAAAACAGCGCGCTCTTTTTCGCGCAAAACGCTAAAAAGGTTATCTAAAATAACCTGGCTGTCTAAAATAGCTGCTTCTTCGCGCACGGCATCATCTAGAATTGTGTCTAAAATTGAACGATTTTCCATAAGCACATATTGTCAATCAAGCATATATTGACTTAAGGAATATTTTTAAAATTGTTGTATTTTTTATATCAATATAATATCATAATTTTATAAATAAGTCAAATAAATTTTGCCTATTATTTATTAGCTAATCTTAGTTAAAAATTTATTAAACCCTTAGTATTATCAATATATTATTTATAATCAAATAAAAAATTTAATTATTAACAAATTTTTATTTGACAAAAAATCTTTAATTATATTATACTAAAATTAGCACTCTTACTTATAGACTGCTAATCCATATTACCCTAACTTTATGGACTTTAAAGACTTTTGACTAATTTTATGTTTAATAAACTAACAACTAAATCGCAGGAAGCGCTCATCGTGGCGCAAAACATCGCTTTGGAAAATGGCCAGCAACAAATTTCAGCCGTACACTTACTTTATTCTTTAATAATCCAGCCGGAAAGTTTAGTGAAGACAATTTTGGATAAATTAAATATTAATGAGGATAAAATAAAACAGAATATCACTGCAGAAATTGAACGTCTGCCCAAAAGTCCGATTGAATCAATGACCGGAACAATTCAGGGAACGCAGGAAATCGCGATAATTATGAATGAAGCCAAAAAAGAGGCGGATAAAATGAAAGATGAATTTATTTCAACCGAACACTTGTTTTTGGCAATGCTTATCGTCAAATCCATGGCGCAGGCTATTTTAAGCGAGACAGAAGTACGGTACGATGAGGTTTTAAAAACCTTAGCGCAAGTGCGCGGTAATACCCGAATCACCGATCCGGAGCCGGAAGCAAAATTTCAGGCACTGGAAAAATATGCGGTTAATTTGACAAAGCTCGCGCGCGAACAAAAATTAGATCCGGTCATCGGCCGCAACGATGAAATCCGCCGGATTATGCAAGTGCTTTCCCGCCGCACGAAAAATAATCCGGTGCTTATCGGCGAAGCCGGCACGGGCAAAACCGCCATTATTGAAGGGCTCGCGCAAAGAATCGTCACGGGTGACGTGCCGGAAAATTTAAAAAATAAGGAATTAATCAGTCTGGATTTAGGCTCTCTTCTGGCTGGAGCAAAATTCCGCGGTGAATTTGAGGAAAGATTAAAAGCCGTGCTGAAAGAAATTAAAGCTCAAGCCGGAAAAATAATTTTATTCATTGATGAGCTCCATACGCTCGTCGGCGCCGGAGCGACCGAAGGCGCTTTAGACGCTTCTAACATGCTAAAGCCGGCGCTCGCGCGCGGAGAACTGCACGCAGTCGGCGCGACCACCACTAAAGAATACCAAAAATATATTGAAAAAGACGCGGCGTTGGAGCGGCGCTTCCAGCCGGTTTATGTCAATGAACCGTCCATTGAAGATACGATTGCCATTCTGCGAGGCATTAAGGAAAAATACGAGATCTTCCACGGTGTCCGCATTACTGACAAAGCGATTATCGCCGCGGCTGAATTATCCCAACGTTACATTACTGACCGCTTTTTGCCGGATAAAGCTGTTGATTTAATTGATGAAGCCACTTCTGCTTTACGGATGGAAATTGACTCCATGCCGGAAGATTTGGATAAATTAAAGCGGGAAATTACCCGGTTTGAAATTGAAAAAGCGGGCATTGAAAAAGAAAACAATCCCGAGCGCTCGGGGCTGGTAACTGAAGACACTAAGAAAAAAAACAGCGCCACTATCCGCAAAATCAGCAAAAATATTTCGGAACTCAAAGAAGAAGAAAAGCAACTGGAAATGCACTGGAAAAACGAAAAGGATATAATTGCCGCCATTCGCGCGGACAAGAAAAAAATTGACGAATTTAAGCAGGAAGCCGAGCGCTTGCAAAATGTCGGCGAATTAAATAAAGTAGCGGAAATACGTTATTCCTCCATTCCGGCTTTGCAAAAAAATATTATACAAAACGAAGCTAAGTTGGCGCAAATCCAGCGCGCGGGCCAGGCGATTTTAAAAGAAGAGATTGACGAGGAGGACATCGCGGCGGTTGTTTCCCGCTGGACCGGCATCCCGGTTTCAAAAATGCTGGAATCCGAATCAAACAAACTCGCTAAAATTGAAGAGGAGTTAAAAAAGCGCGTATTGGGGCAAGATGACGCGATTACCGCGGTGGCGAACGCTATCCGCCGTTCGCGCGCCGGCATCAGTGAAGCCGGCAAACCGATCGGATCGTTCCTCTTTGTCGGCCCGACCGGTGTGGGCAAGACCGAACTGGCTAAAGCGCTCGCCGCGCTGATGTTTGATACCGAAGAGGCAATGATTCGCCTGGACATGTCGGAATATATGGAACGGCATTCGGTGGCTAAAATCATCGGCTCTCCCCCGGGTTACATTGGCTATGAAGAAGGCGGACAATTAACCGAAAAAGTGCGCCGCCGGCCGTATAGCGTAATTTTATTTGACGAAATTGAAAAGGCGCATCCGGAAGTCTTTAACATGCTGCTGCAAATTTTAGACGATGGTCGCCTGACCGACTCCAAAGGCCGGGTAGTTAATTTTAAAAATACGATTATCATTATGACTTCTAACCTTGGCAATCAGGTGATTCAGGAATATTCTATTGGTTTTACCGACCACGAAGATAAGGTAAAAGCGGCCGTAACGCGCACGAACGAGATGAAAGATAAAATCATGTCTATTCTAAAAGACCATTTCAAGCTGGAATTTTTAAACCGCATTGACGAAATTATTATCTTTAAATCCCTTTCCGAGGAGGTGCTCAGACAAATCGTAGATTTGGAATTAACTAAAGTGCAGAACCGTCTGTCCGCTAAAAACATCAAACTGTTGTTTAAAGAAGGCATTAAAAAAATGCTCGCTAAAGAAGGCTATGACCCGACTTTTGGCGCCCGGCCGTTAAAGCGCGTGATTCAAAATAAAATTTTGGACGAGCTGGCGCTGGAAATTATTGAAGGGAAAATTAAAGACCATGACAAAGTGGAAATTATTTTAACGCCGCAGGAGAAAGTGGAAATGAAAGTAAGATAAATTTGAAAGTTAAAAGTAAAGACGCTCCGTTGGAGCGTCTTTATTGTAAACAATTTATAAACTTTGCCTGAATTTTTCTACTAATTCTTCTCCGCCCATTTTCCTTAACTCTTTGATAATTTCATCTTGACATCTTAATTTATTGTGCCTCGGCAACATAATAAAAATAAAATTTCCTTTTTGATATTGCGGCGGTGCCGCAAACTTGCTGTGTTTTCCGTGGCGTTGGGAAACATCCATAAACCCTATTTTTCTTAACGCTCTTTCGCATTGCCGGCGATTGAAATTATTCTGTACTATACAACATTAGGCTAGCTGTAATTTTGGCTGATATTTTATTACGCCGTAGCCGTCAACCGTCAATTGATCAAAAACTATCGTCGCTTCTTTTTTAGGCACATCATAATAAGTTAAAACGGCGTCATTAAACATCTCTATTAACTCTTTATGGTTTCTTGCTTGCGTCACTAAACCGGGTAGATCGTCAGAGGTAACCACGAACCAGCCGTCAGCCGTCATTTTTATCTTCAAATTTAATTCATTTGGTATGCCGTATTTTCTTTTTATTTCTTCCGGGTTAACCGGCGGCAGTAAATAAAATAAATTTTTTATTTTTCCCCACATATAATTAAATTATAGCATAATTTTTCTAGATATACCATCTTACTGCTAAATAACATTTTTGTCAATCAAATTAGGGGCTGCGGCTTTTTATTTTGCATAATAAAACTTAATAATACAACATACCCAATCCCCAGCGGATGATTCAAATAAGGACTGAAAAAACTCGTCGCCATAATCATAACCAAGCCAGACAGCAAAGCTATGTTTAATAGAAATTGAAAATTGAAAATTGTAAATTGATAATTTTTTACTCCCTCATAAAAGATTTTACTCAACAAAAGCACATAAATTGCCAACCCCACCAACCCTAATTTTAACCAGATATCAAGGTAGCCCCACTCAAACGCGTAAGTCGTGTATTCCCCTGCCGGACTTTGTTCTAAAATGCGCGGGTCCTGCGTAAAATAAGTTACAGCCGCGCCAAAACCTTTGCCAAAAAGCGGAGCTTGTTTTATTTCCCGCCAAAGAGGCGTTAGTAAATTCCAGCGGCTGGATACGCCCGCTTCTTCGCTCAAAGCGCGCTGGGCTAAAAATTCCGGCGAAAAATTGGCTATCGGCTGCGGAAACGGAAAACGAACTAAAATGAAAACCAAAGCGACGCTTAAAATTACTGCGCTCAACAAAACTCCAATTTGCCAAAACGCTTCTTTCCAACTTTGTCTAAAAAACCAAAAAACAAAAAAACAAAAAAACAATAACCCCATAACAACTCCTATCCAAAAACTGCGCGAAAAACTAACAATTGCCACCGCCAATAATAACAATATAACAATATAACAATTTAACAATTTTCTTTTTTCCTGCACTGACTTAAAATATACTACCAAAGCCGCCACTATCATCAACGCCACTAAAACATAGATCTGGCTCTGCATAAAAATCCGGAAAAAGCCTAAAGGCGTAAAGGTAATCTCCCCCGCTCCGGTAACGCGAATCCATTTATAAACCGCTTGCGCCGCTGCCGCGCCAAAATCATGGGAAAAAAAATATCCGAGCGCTAAAGTTTCCGCCGCGAGCCAGGCAACAGCCGCGGCAAACGCCGCTCCTAACTTCCGCCACCATTCTTTGACTGTGTCTCCATACTCATTAACCACGTAAGCCAGCGGCAAAATAACCAGCCAATACAACCAGGCGTTAGCATCAAAAAAAATATTATTAAAAGCGTTGCTATTTAAGTATCCATTTAACACGCCCCATATTATAGCCACGGCCAATAAGGCATAATACTGCCAAAACGGCAATTTAATTTTTTCTAATGCAGTCTTCTTTCCTTCTTTCAGGCATAATATTAAAATTTTTGCCAGACAAACTGACATGATAATTAAAAATAAGGCGATACGGACGGAAACCACCAGCCCTCCTTGCTCAAAATAAAATAAATATCCTTTGGAACCGATAAAGAGTTCGGCAAATAAAATCAGCAGGCCGTATTCCAGTTTTTGCAACGACAATATCAAAGTAATAATTAAAATCGCAAAAAAACAAATCTCGCGGGCTGCAGCGTAGTAGAAGCCGGCGAAGGAAAGCAATTCGGTTAGAAAAATTAGGAGAAAATAAAATTTTGCTTTTTTTAACATAGAAAGCTAATATCAAATTTCAAATGACAAATGTCAAATCAAATCCAAAATCCAAATGTCAAAATTTTTTATTATTTGTCATTTGACATTATAGTTTTGCTTGTGTCTTTGGCCTAAACCTAAAAATTTGACTAATCCGCGCGAGCACCAAACTATCAATGCTCGCCAGCCACAAAATAAACCATGCCAGCCGGCTGTGGTATTTTTTAAAATAAGCAAGCATGCCGCGGTTAAAGCGCCGCTGTTTGGAAAAACTTAGTTGCTGGGCAAAACTTCTGCCTTCGTAATGGATGACGCGGCTGACGGGCGCGTAAACTATTTTTTCGCCCAACTGCCGCAGGCGCTTGCATAAATCAATGTCTTCCCACCAGATAAAATAATCCTCCGACCAGCCGCCGATTTTTTGCATAATTTCCCGCCGCGCAAAAATAAACGCGCCCATTACCTGCTCCACCTCCTGCTCGCGGCTATATTCAAAATCTTTGGCTAAATATTTTTTTAAAAATGGCGGGCGGAAAAAATGGTGCAGTTTGTATAAAATCCATAATTGCGACAATAAAGTAGGGTCTCGCTTGATATTTGGCTGGCGGTGCCCGTCGCCATACTGCAGTTGAACGGCGCAAGCGGAAATTCCCGGCCGCGCCTCTAAATAGTGAAATAATATACGCGGCGTATTTTCTACCAATTCCATATCTGGATTCATAAACAATACATACTTGCCTTGAGCCGCGCGCAAGCCCTGATTGTTGGCTTTAGCAAAGCCGGCATTTTCCTGATTAAAAATTATCCGTAAATTTTGGTGCGAAAAACTTAAATCATTCAACATCTGAACTGACCCATCAATAGAAAAATTATCAACTACTATTACTTCATAATCAATATTTCCGGCAAAAATAAAAATAGACTGTAAACAGCGATACAACAATTCTTTGACGTTCCAATTTACTATAATGATGGATAAATCCATAACATTAAATATCAAAAATCAAATAACAAATAACAAACAAATTTCAAATACTAAACTTAAAATTTAAAACATGAGTTTTATTCATTTGGTATTTATAATTTAGAATTTGTTTGTTATTTGATATTTGTTATTTGGTGTTTATGTTTTATTATCGCCACCGCCTCCTTATATTTTTTCACTTCCTTCATCCACGGCATCAATTTATAAGCAAAGCGCGGCAACCAATGCGACATGGTTCCGTGTTTGGTTTGCACGGTAAATAAAAATTCCGGAATCCAAACGCCGGTATAGCCTTTCTTTAACATTGTCAACCATAAATCCCAATCCTGCAAACGCTTAATATTTTGATCCCAGCGTGGAGCGTGCTCGCGCCTGATTAGCGACGTGCTATGGATACAAGGTAACTGCCTTAATTTTTCCGCATCAAACGACCAGAGTTTAAACTTCTTTTTGCCGTAGATAAAAGAAGAATAAGCATAACTCGCCGTAAGATTGTCCGACAATGCCTGCCGCATCTTTTCGAGCATCACCGGCGCCGCCACAACATCGGCATCCCAAAAAATTATATATTCGCCCTGCGCCTCTTCGGCGCCGCGGTTGCGAGCTGCATTTGCGCCTTGATTATTTTGTTGAACTATTTTGCATCTGATTTTTCTCTGCCAAAATTTACGCTTTAATTCTTCCAGCACGATTGCCGTATTATCGGTTGACCCGTCATTAACAATAATAATTTCGTAATTTTTATATGTTTGGCTTAAAATTGACGCCAAAGCTGCCGTAATTTCTTCGGCTTGGTTATATATTGGTATTATTATGGAAATTAAAGTATCTTTTATATTTAACATTTTTTTTAACTTTTTACTTTTTACTTTATAGACTTTATAACTTTACAAACTTTATAAACCTGCCCCTCCCATCCAAACTCCTTCTCCGCCCTTTCCCTCCCCTGCTCTCCTAATTTCTTCCTTAAACTTTCATCTTTCGCCAGTTTAATTATCGCATTTGTAATTTCGTCCGTACTTTCCGGATTAACTAATAACCCATTGACGCCGTCAACAACCGCGTCGCGCACGCCGCCGGAGTCGCCGGCAATTACCGGTTTGCTATGCAAATTAGCTTCCAAATAAACAATCCCAAAACCTTCAAAATCGCCGTTTATTTCCCGCGCGGGCATAATGAAGATGTCGCAAAATCCGTAAAACGCTGTTACTTCCTCGTCGGATGCTTTATCTATCAAAACTATTTTATCCTTATTTTTAATATTTAATATTAAATATTTAATATTAAATATTTCCGGACCATTGCCCACTATCACATAAACCAACTCCGGAACTTTTTCCCAAACTTTCGGCAACGCTTCTAAAACTTTATCAATTCCCTTTCTTTTTACCAGCCTTCCCACCTGCAATAAAACTATTTTATTTTGCAAATTATATTTTTCCTTAATTTGCATTATGCGTTCAGCGTTATGCGTTATGTGAAAGTCAACTCCCGGATTAACTACTTCGATTTTACTTCCCTCAACAATCTCCTCCGCCAGTTTCGCCGTATAGCTATTCGCGGCAATAATTTTTTTCGCGCCGGCTAAAATCTTGCGCGCTAACTTCTTTTTGCGCGGCACTTTTAAAGCAAAGGTTAAGTCCATGCCGTGTAAAAATACGACATAATCAAACCTAATCCCGAGCACTCGGGACAAAAGCCAAGCAACAGTACCGAGCGGCAAAATCTGCCCGACCAAAACCATTTTAATTTTATCTTTTTTTATTGCCCGCCACAAACGCCACGAACTAAAAATCCAGTGCGGTTTTAATAATTTTTTACCGGCTAAAACTTTTATCTCACTTTTAGGATAAAATTTTACTAAATTACCATAATAATTCGCCACACCGCCGATGTCGGGAGGATATTCTAGAGTAAATAATAAATCCATAATTTAACAGTAATTTAACAGTAATTGAACAATAATTATTCTAAATTTTTTAGGCGGATAAAATTATTGTTTAATTATCACTAAATTATTGTTTAATTATCGTTTATTTATTATTTGATATCAACGAATTCTTAATGCTTGCAATATCCGCGTTTGTATATCCTTTGATTAAATACAAAAAAGCAAAATAAATCACGCCGCCTAAAGGAACGAGAATAAAGATGTTGACCTTATCTCGGAAATAAAATAAAGCAACGCTCATTAAAACAACGGCGGCTAAAGATTTCAGTAGAACTCTAACGATTGCTCCCGGCCGATAACTGATAATTTTTGGCACCCAAATTAAACCTAAAGCCAAAAGTAAAATGTTAGTAGCGAGTACGGTAATGCTGGCACCGACGGCTTGGAAGCGCGGGATTAAAATTAAATTCATTACTATACTGACGGCCAACACCGCCGCCATGTTTAAACTGTTCACTTTTTGTTTATCGCAAGCGTTGAGAAGAGAGCCGACCGGATAAGAGGCAAAAATAAAAACAAGGCTTGCAATAATAATCTGCAGAGGCAGAATTGAACCAAAATATTCGGACTTAAAAATTAAAATCAAATTGTCGGCTAAAACGATGATGCCGGCGGAAATCGGCAGGGCGATAATAATTAAATAATTCATTGCCCGCTCAAAAGTTACCGCCAACTGTTCGCGGTTAGTAACATGATAAGAGCTCATTGCCGGATATAATGACGCGACAAACGCAAGCGGCAAAAATTGCAAAGCGGAAGTTATTTTAAAAGCAACGCTGTATAAGCCGACATAGGTGTCACCCGCCAGCAAAGAAAGCAAGATGCTGTCAAAGTAAGTATAAAACCTTTGGAAAATGCCAAACAAAGCGAAGGGCAATGCCATCATTACTATTTTTTTAATTAAATCCCCCCGCCACGCCGGTTCCAGGGACAGCTTCCATTTAAAAGCTATTAAAGAAGCGGAGTAGCAAAAATTAGCTAGGCTGGCCGCGACCACCGCAGCCATTAACCACCGCAGGCTTAAGCCCGACCGCAAAAACAGCAAACCTAAAGCCATAATAATCAGCTGGTATGCAACGGAGGAAAAACTCTCATAACTTAAATTATGGAAACCACGGCTGACAGAAAAAAAAATTAAGGTAAATGAATCAAGCACCATGGCGAGCGAAGAAAGATAAACCAAGTCTTTGGTTAATTGCGGATAACCCATTAAGTTAATTAAAATAGCGATAGTAATGAGAGACAAAAATGATAAAATAAGCTTAACACTAAGAATGTTGCGCAGATAGCTGTAAGCGCGCTCCTGGTATTTTGCGGTCTCGCGTATTAATACCGACGACATGCCGATATCAATAAAGATAGCAAACACGGTTGTAAAAGAAATAGCAAAATAATATTTGCCTAAATTTTCCGGACCGATGGCGCGGGCCACTATAATAAAATAACTAAAAGATACGATCTTTTGCAAAATTAACGCTAACGTAAAATAACTGGTATTTTTGGCGATATTGACTACTCTCATAACTTCTTTTATTATAGCCAGAATAAACGAAATGAGCAATTTTAATTTTTGTTTTTTAATTCTTATATGGGACTATCACTAAATACGATTTTGCAGCAAAATTATCAAAATTCCAGACAAATTTTGCAAACAAATTTTGAGTTTTACATGAAATATAAGCGGAAAAATTTTTTGGAAAATTTGACGGAATTTTGGAAATTGCAGCCAAAATGGTATTGGGCGACAGTCCTTATATATAAAATAAATCCACCCGCTTAAATGAGCGAGTGGATTTATTGAAACAATATTTATTTTTATTAGCGCTTGCTCCATTGCTCGGCCCGGCGAGCTTTTTTCAAACCCGGTTTTTTGCGCTCTTTTTTGCGCGGATCGCGAGTTAATAAACTTTCAACTTTTAAAGCTGGCTTTAAATTTTTATCAACTAACAGCAAAGCCCGCGCTACCCCGTGTTTTACCGCATCAGCTTGCCCGCGCTTACCGCCGCCTTGAATGATAATTGATAAATCAAGAGCGTTTTCTAATCCGGAAATTTTTAACATTTTTAAAATGGCATCGGTATAGGAAGGCACGGTGAAATATCGGTGAAGCTCTTGATTATTTATAAGCACTCTGCCTTCACCGTTTTTATACAACCTCACTTGGGCAACAGCCTGTTTGCGCCGGCCGATAGCGCTTACATATTTTCCTTTAAATTCAAAAATTTTATTTTCTTTCTCCATAAGTAGAAATAATTAGAAGGGATTTAAAATATTAGCGATTCATTAATACGAATGAAGGAGTACTTTAATCCTAAATTTGCGGCATTCGCATAGTTGCAGGAAAAATTAAGTCCGTAAAAAATATTCGTATTAAAGGTTCGCAAAAGAAATAGGTGCGTAAAGACTATTTGAACTTTAATCTTTTTATCATCTCCTGCCTTAATCTATTTTTTGGCAGCATATTCCAGACTGCTTTACGCAAAACCTCGCCCGGGTTTTTGGCGTAGACATCGCTCAATTTTTTTTCTTTTAAGCCTCCAGGATAACCGGAAAAACTCTTATAAGTTTTTTGTTCTAATTTGGCTCCGGTAAATTTCGCCTGCTTAATATTTTTTATCTCTACCCATCCGCCTAAATCTTGGTTCGGCAGGTACTCCGGTTTATTTTTGCCGCGCAGCAAAGCAGCCGCTTGGCTAGCGATTCTGCCGATTGCTTGGCCGGCAGCATCAATTTGGTTAACTGGTCTGTTTATTTTTTCCATATATTAAACTAATTCGATTTGCACTATTTTAGCTCCATCTCCCTGCCGGTTGCCCAACCTGATAATACGCACATAGCCGCTAGAACGGTTTTGATAACGCTTGTTAATAACTTCCATCATTTTTTTGACTGCTAATTTCTGGGGCAAATCGGCTAGCAGCCGGCGGCGAGAGATTAAATCATTTTTCTTACTGATGGTGATAAAACGTTCCAACATACTTTTAACCGCTTTTGCCTTTGCTTCGGTAGTTTTTACTTTTTCATACATAATAATGCTTGCCGCTAAATTGCGTAGCATCATTTCCCGTGGCTGTTTTAACCTGCCTAAAATTTTTTTATTTTTTTGATGTCGCATAATAATTTATTCTTCTTTATTCTCTTTTTTCTTTGAACTTTTCTTTGCCTTCTTTTTTTCTTCCTTTTCTTCTGCGGTGTTAGATGCGTTTTCGTTTTGCTCCTCCGCAGCCGATTCTGCACTTGCGTCAGCGTCTGCTTTAATTCCGGCAGCCTTATTAGCTTCACCTAAAACAAAAGAAAACTGCTCAACCAATATGGCTGCCGCCTGTTGAAAAGCCTCTTTAAAACTCAAAGTGCCATCTGTTTTAATGTCTAAAATTAATTTATCCCAATCGGTCATCTGACCAACACGGATATTTTCCACTGCCACCTTAACGGCACGCACCGGACAAAATATAGAATCCACTTCAATATAACCAACTTCTTTGCCAGGGGTTTTTCTGCCGTCTATCGGGCTATAACCATAGCCGTAAGATACAAAAATTTCCATTTCCAAACTGCCGTCCGCATCGGTAATCTCCGCTATTGGCAATTCAGGATTCATGATTTCAATTAAGCTATTCTTCTCAATATCCCTGGCAGTTACTTTTTTTTGCCCTTTAGCGTTTAAATCAAGTTTAACTGTTTCCCCTTCGTTACCGAAAAATTTCAAACGTAAATTTTTTAAATTTAAAATTATTTCTAAAATATCTTCTTTAACTTTTGGCAAAGTGGTAAATTCATGGCTCGCGCCTTTTATCTTTACTCCAACTACCGCGGCTCCGCCTAAAGAAGATAATAAAACTCGGCGCAAGCTATTTCCTATAGTTGTTCCGTATCCAGGATAGCATGGTTCAATAGTTATTTGCCCCTCCCAGTTGCCTTCGCTGCAGGTGATTTTTTGAGGTAAAGTTACTTTTTGCATAAATTTCCTCACCCCCCTTGCTCCTTCAAAAAATTGAAGAAGAAATATGGTGAATTATTGTGATTTATAAATTATAACGCTTGGCTTATCTACGGGAATAATATTCAATAATAGCTTTGGTATCAAAAACATTTTCCCCGTCTCCTTCTTTCGGCGCGTGCAATACTTTCGCTTCCTGCTTAGATAAATCTACATACAGCCAGCCGGGTATTTTTTCCTGTTTTATCTTTTCTATTTGCTTTTTAAAATATTTATTGCTGGCGCTGGAATGACACGGGCTTATTAAATCCCCGCTTTTTAAAATTAAAGAAGGAATATCAACTTTCCGCCCGTTCACTCTAAAATGCCCGTGGCTGACAAGCTGCCTGGCCTGCGCCCTGGTATCTGCGAATCCCAGGCGATACACAGTGTTATCCAACCTTAATTCCAGCAAAGACAGGAGGTTATTGCCGGTGTCTCCCTGCATTTGGGATGCTTTTTTAAAGGTAAGAAAAAATTGTTTTTCTAAAATATTATAGACGACCTTGGCTTTCTGTTTTTCCGCCAGCTGCAAACCATACTCTGTCTGACGCTTTTTTCCTTTAGAACCGTGGATACCGGGCGGATAATTTCTCCGCGCTAAAGGGCATTTATCGGATTGACAAAGCTTAACTCCCAAACGGCGGCACATTTTGTGGGTATAATTTTTCATAATAAATGATTAAACGCGGCGTGGCTTGCGCGGGCGGCAGCCATTATGCGGAATCGGGGTCAAATCTTTAATAGATAAAATATTAATTCCATTGGCATTCAACGCTCTAACCGCTGATTCGCGGCCCGTTCCCACGCCCTTCACATAAACCAATACTTCTTTTAATCCACATTCCTTTGCTTTGTCGACAGCTTTCTTAACTATCACTTGCGCAGCATAAGGAGTGGCTTTTTTTGCTCCTTTAAAATTGCAGGTACCGGCGCTTGCCCAAGAAATAACATTTCCAACCTGATCGGTTATAGTTACAATGGTATTGTTATAAGTAGCATTAATATATGCTCGACCGGAAGAAATGGCCTTTTTTTCTTTCTTTTTGCGCCGCGGCGTAACTTTTGCCTTTCTTTCTTTTTTTTCTTCTTTATCTTCCACGCCAAATGCCGAAGTTAACGCTTCAGCATTTGTTGGAACATCGGCATTTTCTTTTTGTTCTTCAATAATATTTTCGTTTATATTTTTATTATCTGCGGACATATTTTTATTATTATTTATTTGCGGCATTCGCATAATTGCAATTAATTTTAAATCCGTAAAAAGCATTCGCATTAAAGGTTCGCGAACAACTTAAACCCGTACCGCACTGCTTGAATTATGTTTTTTGCGCCGCCGGTTTTTTTCCGGAAACTGTGGTGCGGCGCACATTGCCGCGGACCGTGCGGGAATTTGTTTTCGTCCTTTGCCCTCTCACCGGCAACCCTTTGGCGTGCCGCAACCCGCGATAGCAACCTATATCTTTCAAACGCTTAATATTGGCAAAAATATCACGACGCAAATCACCTTCCACTCGATACTGTTTTTCAATAATAGTCCTTAACCTGTTAACCTCGTCTTCACTTAAATCTTTAACGCGCATGTCTTTATTTATCTGCGCTTGCTGTAATATTTTATTGGCGCTCGTGCGCCCGATGCCATAAATATAAGTTAAGGCTATTTCCGCCCGCTTATCATTAGGAATAATTACTCCGGCTATTCTTACTACCATAAATTTAGTTAAGAAGTTTAAAAGTTATCAAGTTTATAAAGCAAAAATTATTGTTAGTCTGTTAGCCAATTTCTCTTTACAAACTTTATAACTTTTAAACTTTATAAACTTTTATTATCCTTGCCGCTGCTTATGCTTCGGGTTCTTGCATAAAATATAAACCCGCTTTTTGCGGCGGACTATTTTGCAATCCTTACAAATTGGTTTAACTGATGCGCGTACTTTCATAGATAAATATTATATCACAGCCTATAAGTTATTCGCCCTTTGGTTAAATCATAAGGGCTCATGGATACCCTTACTTTATCTCCCGGCAAAAGCTTAATTTTATTCATTCTCATTTTGCCCGATAGGTGGCATAAAATGTCATGCCCATTCTCTAACTTAACAAGAAAGGTAGCGCCTGGCTTTAACTCCAACACTTCGCCGACGGTTTCAATAAAATCCTTAGCGTTAATGGCCATGTTTTGGGAATCGCCTTCTTGCCCTGATGCATCTTGATGTGTTTGCTTATTGTATTCCGCCATTGATTAGAAAATAAAAAAAACCTAAAAAAATTCTCCCCTGAAATTAATCAGGAAGAATTTTACCATAATTCAATTAATTTTACAAAAAATATGGGTTATTTTTTAAGTTTTTTAAAGTTAAACTTATTATATATTTACCCTAAAAATATGTCAAGCGCCGCGCCATATCAATTTAATATCTATTATTCATGATAATGCTACTTATTCATTTCTTCAAAGAAAAACTTTAAATTCCCCTTCAGCCAATAGGAAAAATCGCCTTCCAAAAGCTGAACGAAATTGTTAAAGCTGCGCTTTTTTGGTTTGACGCTGTAAGCATGGCAACTGTCTAAATAAAGTCTTTTGATCTTTTGCGCGCTGATGATATTTGTGGCAGTCATATAATTTAATTTAGATTTATGATTTTAGATTTTAGATTAAAATATTTCTAAATTTCCGTCTACGCCAATAAGCAAACAAATTAATTCCCACAAACTCCGTTTTTGCCGTCTTATTAGTGGTAATTTGTTTAAATTATTTGATTTTTTTATAGAAATAATCCTCATATCTTTTAACTTTTTACTTTTAACTTTACAAACTTTATAACTTTCTAACTACTCCTCTCACTACTCCGCCGATATTCATTTCCCCCTGCGGCTTGATAATCGGATAATTTTTGTTTGCCGGTTTTAAAATCATCCGGCTGTTCTCTTTGGCTAAAAATTTCATCGTCCATTCGTGGTCAACTTCGGCGATAACAATGTCGCCGAGTTTGGGCGCGCGGCCTTGCTCTACGACAACCAAATCCCCTTCGTTAATGCCGGCTTCAATCATAGAATCGCCCGTCACCTCCAGTAAATAAGTCTTATCCTTTTTTTCTATTAGATATTCATCCAAACTTAAAGCTTCGCCAACTTCCTGTTCGGCCGTCGTCGGCAAACCGGCTTGCACCGCGCCGATTAACCTGACGCCGAACATATCCGGACCGGCCGCCAAATGTCCAGTTTCGTCTTTGCCCACCAGCCCTTCGTCAATAAATTTCGCCACGACTTTGGCTACGGCGTTTTTGGACTGAAAATTAAAAATGCTTAGCATCTCCGCGTAACTCGGCAGCCGCCGCGTCCGCCGGTAAAAACTAATAAAGCGCTTTTTGTAGTTTTGATAATTTTCTTTGGACATAAATTTAATTTTAGATTTATGATTTCAAATTTATGATTGAAAAATTTAAATCAAAAATCATAAATCTAAAATCTAAAATTAAGTGTAGTGTACATTCGTTCACCTGTCAATGTTAATAAATATTAATTAACTTATCGCTAATATAAAACAAAAATATCTACTGCTATCACTTTACTATCTGCCTGCCCGCAGTGTTAAATGCGTAAGCTATTTTACACTGTGGATAACTTTTGACAAAAAATAATAAAAAGCGTTTAATAAAAACAACTGAATATTGATCTTTAAATAAAGAAAGTGAGATAAAATCATGAAACGAGTAAACGCCGGGCATTTGGCAAAAATTAAAACGATTTTTGCGGAGAAGAAACATTTTGACGCTATATCAGCAAAAGAAGATTTAAAATATAAATGTATAATTGATGCGGAGACTGCCTATATTATTTTAGCAATGGCTGCGGTATGGATAATGCTAAAATTAAATTTAGAAATCAGCGCGCCTTTAGTTTTAATCAGTTTATTATTTATCTTCCCGCTTTTTCTTTTTTTCCGGTTTATTGTTTACGGTAAACAAATGAAAAAATTAAAGGGAGCGGTGGAAGCCGCGAAAAAAAAATATAAAGAATCTTTGCCGCTGCCAGATGGAGAAAATTCTGCCAAAAATCCTCATGATGATTATAAGAAATATATAGAAAAGGATTTTCCGCCGATAACAGTAACTGAAGACACCCGCCGATGCTCACGTCTAGTAGCTATGGCGCCTAGCACATATACAGGATTAAAATGGTTTCTGAATGGCAGAAATCCTGATGAGGCCGCGAAAGAAATTGCGGCAGAAGTTGAAGCAGACAACGAAAAAGAAAGAGGTAGAGATGATGATTAATAATTAATTGTTCTTTTTTTCCACAATAAAAAGCCGCCGTATGATTCCTGCTACGGCGGCTTCTCCCTCACCCTAACCCTCTCCTAAAAAGAGAGAGGAAATAAAACAGGTGAGGCTTTTTATTTTTTTGTATATTTTACTCTACATTTCATTACATTTCATTACTAATACTCTCCTTAAGCTAGGGCTATAATACCGCTTCTTTTGCGGCTTTGGCAACGCGGAACTTTACCACTGTTTTGGCTGGAATTTTAATATTTTCGCCTGTGGCTGGGTTGCGGCCCATGCGCTCTTTGCGATGCACTTTTACTAACTTGCCAATTCCCGGAATAGTAAATTCTCCGGCTGATTTTACTTCTTTATAGGCTAACTCTGTCACTTTCTCTAATAGGTTGCCTACTTCCTTTTTGCTGACGCCAGTTGCTTCAGCCAAGGTATTGAGCAATTGGCCCTTGGTCATTTTTGCCATACGTTTAAAAGTTTAGTAAATTATTTTTACCCACAAATCAATAAATCTTATCACAAATATTACAAACTAAGGAAAAAATTATATTTGTAATATCTGTAGCTGATTTGTAGATTTGTGAAGTTTAACTTATCAACAGCTTAAAAAAGCTAATAAAATAATAGCATATTTAACAAAAGCCCACAAATTATTGGGGAAATATGAAATAAGAATTAAGAAAACGGCAAGGGTTGTAATAACTGCCTTGCCGTCGTTGATTACGCAATACAATAACCAATATCTTTCCGATAATATTGGTTTTCAAATTGAATTAAAGCAGCCGCGCCATTAGCCAAATCAGCCGCTGTCTTATGATTATCCCCCCATCCTGTTACGCCAAGCACTCGCCCACCGGCAGTTATTATCTTACCTTCTTTCTCAGCTGTGCCAGCATGAAAGATAAAGCCATTACCGCCAAGAAATTCCTGCGCTTGTTCCAAGCCAAAAATCTCTTTTCCTTTTTCATAATCACCAGGATACCCGCCTGATGCCATCACGACGCAAAGCGCGGCTCTACTGGCAGGGATGATTTTATCTCCCTCCAATTCCCCTTGAGCAGCGGCTACCAATAAAGGAAGAATATCTTCATCAATCACCGGCAACACTGCTTGTGTTTCCGGGTCGCCAAACCGGCAATTGAATTCAATAACAAATGGCTGACCGTCTACGAGCATCAGGCCGGCATATAATAATCCCTTATACATCAAGCCTTCTCTGGCCATTCCTTGAAGTGTCGGCCGCAAAATTTTTTTAATAATTTTATTTAACAAAATATCGTCAACAATCGGTACAGGCGAATAAGCGCCCATGCCGCCTGTATTCAAACCTTGATTGTTGTCCAACAGGCGTTTATGGTCTTGCGCCGGCGGCAAAATTACAGCGCGCATGCCGTCTGTGATGGCCATAACGGAAAGTTCCGGTCCGGAAAGTTTGTCTTCAATAACTATATAATCCCCGGCCGCGCCGAATTTGTGCTTAACCATAATTGAATAAACGGCAAGCCTTGCGGCCAGCGCTGTTTCGCAGACAATCGCACCTTTGCCGGCGCATAGCCCATCGGCCTTAACTACGCACTTGCCATTAGGGTACTTTTTACGAATATGTTCATAGGCTTCATCCGGGTCATCAAAAGACGCGAAAGGAGCGGTTGGTATGCCATGTTTCAACATAAATTCTTTTGACCATATTTTTGATGTTTCAATTCGCGCGCCTGCTTGTCTAGGCCCAAAACAACTGATATCCCCTAATTTATCCGCCAATCCTTGCGCTAGCACTTTTTCCGGCCCGATTATAACAAGCTCTATTCGCTTTTCAAATGCAAACTCCGCAATCCAATCAGTGTAAGCTGCTAAAAAATCAACGCACTCAATACCCATCGCTGCGATTCCCGGGTTGCCCGGCATACAAAAAATTTTATCGCACAATTGACTTTGCTTAATTTTCCACGCAAGCGCATGTTCTCTTCCGCCACCGCCAACTATAAGCACTTTCATAATATATGCCTCCTATAAAAATTTATTGTAAAGAACATCTTTGTGCTCCCATGAGGAATCGAACCTCAATCTTCAGCTCCGGAGGCTGACGCTCTATCCGTTGAGCTATGGGAGCAAAGTGTTATGCGTTATGAAATAGATGCCATCTTTAATTTCTCATTCCCCTATTCTTTTGTCAAATGCGCAACCCACAAAAGCATAAAAATATTAAAACATGAAAATAAAATACAAAATTATCTTCTTGTTTTGATGTTCTTGTGTTCTAGTGTTTTTATGTTTCAGTGTTTTTATGTTCTAATGTCCGCCTCGGCAAGCCTTTGGCGAAACGGGATTTTGTGTTATAATTAAAGCAGTTGAAAAATATAATTAACATTATTTTCCATGATAAACGACGAACAGCTAAAAAATATACTGCTGAAACAAAAAATAATAGCTGATGAAAAAAGTCTGGATGAGTTGTCCGCTCAAGCTAAAGACGCAAAAAAAAGCCTGGAAAAATATATTGTAGAAAAAAGAATGGTCGCCGAGCCGGCTTTATACGAGGCTATCGCCAGTTATTTTCAGGTTCCGTTTATTAATTTAAAACGGCAAGCCATCAGTCGCGATATTTTATTTTTAATTCCCGAGGCGACTGCGCAGGAAAACCAGACAGTCGCCTTTGAAAAAGATGAAAATGGTCTGAAGATAGCAATGCTTGATCCAAGCGATATTGAAATTTTAGAATTTATCAATAAAAAAACCGGCCTAAAGCCATTAGTATATTTAACTACTCCAGCCGGAATGGCAGACGCGATAAAACAATACCGCAAAGACATGGGAAGCGAGATAAAAGAAATCGCGAGCGAGACCGGCGGCCAAGCGCACCAAACAGGCGTCAACAATTATCATGAAAATGCCGGCCTGCCGATTATTAAAATCGTGGACACTTTATTGGAACAAGCTTTCTATGAAAACGCGTCCGACATCCATATTGAGCCGGCGGAGAAAGAAACAACCATCCGCTACCGCGTTGACGGCCTTCTGAAAGATATTATGACCTTGCCTAAAAATTCGCACGCCGGACTGGTGGCGAGAATTAAGGTTCTGGCTAATTTAAAAGTGGACGAGCACCGCCTGCCGCAGGACGGCAGATTTAAAATTATTGTAAAAAATAATAAAATTTCTTTCCGCGTTTCCATTATTCCGGTCATGCACGGGGAAAAAATAGTTATGCGGCTCCTAGAAGAAAAACCGCAAATCATGAATCTGGAACAAATAGGCTTTCAGCCTGACAGCTTAGAGCTGGTGAAAAAAAACATTAAAAAGCCGCACGGCATGATTTTAGTAACCGGACCGACCGGCAGCGGCAAAACTACCACTTTGTACACGATTTTAAACATGCTGAATTCAACGAAAGTCAATATTTCTACCGTTGAAGATCCGATAGAATACAGCATTCCGCGCATTAACCAAAGCCAGGTGAATCCAAAAATCGGCTTTACTTTCTCGAGCGGCCTGCGCGCTTTATTAAGGCAGGACCCGGATATTATCATGGTCGGCGAAATCCGCGACAACGAAACGGCGGAAATCGCGATTCATGCCGCTTTGACCGGCCATTTAGTTCTTTCTACTTTGCATACTAATGACGCGCTGACAACGCTGCCGCGGCTGTTGGAAATGAACGTGCCTAATTTTTTAGTAGCATCCACAACCAATTTAATCATTGCCCAGCGCTTGGTGCGGAAGATCTGTCGCGATTGCATTGAAAGCTACTATTTGGACAAGGAAGAAATAGCGCAGCTTAACAAGCAAATTGATCTGCAAAAAATAACGGGCATTTTAAAAAAGAAAGGGATTATTTCTCAAGACGAAAAAACATTTGAAAAATTATTATTTTACAAAGGCAAGGGCTGCTCCGAATGCGGCCATACCGGCTATAAAGGCCGGACCGGCATCTATGAAACTCTGGATATCACGCCGCCGCTCGCTAAATTAATCGCGAAAAACGCGGCGGAAAGCGACCTTAATGCGGAGGCAGAAAGGCAAAATATGTTAAAAATGGCTGAGGATGGTTTTATTAAAGCCAAACAAGGCGTGACGACGATTGAGGAAATTTTAAGGGCGACGAAAGAATAGCTTTGTTAACTCTTATTTTTTATCACTACGCAACGGCAGCACACAATTAAACTTAATTGTTAAATTGTTACATTGTTAAATTGTTTCGGCAACGATGTAAAAAGTATTTACTCTCGTAGCGTAGCAATTTAATCATTTAGCAATGTAACAATTTACTTGTTTATGCTCAAGGAGGAACAACTATTAAAAAATCGCCGGCCTAAAACTGCGCCGAATGATTTAAACAGCCAAAATGAACGGACTAACTGGATAGCTCGAACCGACCGTTGGCTGGAAAAATTTGAAAACATTCCGACCGCGGAAAAGCTGTTTTTTATTCAGCAGCTGGCAATTATGCTGAAGGCGGGTATTTCTTTGGGGAAAGCTTTGGAAATGCTTTATAAGCAAACGGCCAACAAACGATTTAAAGTAATATTAAAAGACATTCATGTCCAAATTTTATCCGGCAACTCCTTGGCCGATGCTTTAAAACGCCACCAAAAAATCTTCGGCGAACTGTTTGTTAATATGGTCGGCGCCGGAGAGGCGAGCGGCACCTTGGAAAAAGTCCTGCATCATCTTTATCTGGAGCTGAAAAAAAGCAACGAGCTTAAGCGCAAAATACGCGGCGCCATGGCCTACCCGATTATTATTTTGTGCGCCATGGCGGCCATCGGAATAGGAGTGATGATTTTTGTCGTCCCGAAATTCATCAGCATCTTTAAAGAGGTTAATCTGGAATTGCCCTTGATGACAAAAATATTAATTAAAGTAAGCGACGCGATTACGAACCATGGGCTCGTTGTTGGCGTTTTGCTGCTCGCGGCTATTATTATCTTGATTCAATTGCTCAAAACAAAATCCGGCCGCGGAACTTGGCATTGGCTGATGTTAAAATTGCCGGTAATCGGGCCGATAGTAAAAAAAATAAATTTGGCGCGTTTCTCCAGAACCTTAAGTTCGCTTTTGGCAACGGACATTAAAATAGTGGAGAGTTTTAAAATTACGGCTTCTACTTTAAATAACGAGCTTTACCGCCGCTCTCTTTTGGCCGCAGCGGAAAAAATAAAAAAGGGCGTTTTAATTAACAAAATCCTTGCCCAATATCCTGATTTATATAACCATGTAATTTTGCAGATGATTGCGGTTGGCGAGGAAACCGGCGAACTGGATTCTATTTTGGCGGAAATCGCCGGCTTTTATGAAAGCGAGGTTGATGAAGTAATGAACACGCTGCCGACTATCATTGAACCGATTATTATTTTAATTTTGGCGGTCGCCATCGGCTCCATGGCAGTGGCGATAATTATGCCGATGTATTCTTTAACTAACGCTTTTTAGTTTTCCGCGCCATCTTTTTTAAAACCGCAAACTATGCCGCCTAAACAGCTTATAGCAAGTCACGGCCACCGGCTAAAAAAAGCCGCCGGTTTTTCGTTAGTACAAATTTTAATTGCTTTAGGAATATGCGCTTTTTTAGCTTCACTGTCCGCTCCGGCCATCAAACGGCTTGAGCCTAACTTGAAACTGCTGGCAGACGCGAGGCAACTCGCCTCCGAACTGCGCTTGGCGCAACAGCGCACCATCAGCGAACAGCAGGTTTATTATGTGGAAATTAATCAGCCGGACAGGCGTTATTTTTTATTCCGGCAAGACTCCCCTGCTAATCCGCTGAAAACAACCGCGCTTGATCCTAAAGTGAGCTTCCAGTCAATAACCGGTTTTGACAATAATCGCGTTGTTTATAATTCTTACGGCGCGGTCAGCCAAGCCGGCCAGATTGTTTTAGCCAGCCAAACGGGTAAAACTTATACTATTAACGTTAAGCCTTCGGGTTATGTGCAACTCACGCAATAATCTGCAATCTAAAATCTGCAATCTAAAATCTGCAATCGGCTTCACTCTAATTGAAGTAATGGTAAGCATGGCTATTATGGCATTGGTTTTTTTAGGAATTATCGGCATTTTTCCATATAGCTTGCGCATCGGCAAAAATTCCCAAAATTTAACGGCCGCGATTTATCTGGCGCAGGCAGGCATGGAGCAAGCCTTAAGCCAAACTTATAGCGATTTAGGAGTCGGAATGATTGAACCGAAAGCGCGATTGTCCGATGACCAGAATTCATTTTTATATAATTTTTGGCGGCAGACCGAAGCGGAGTATGTTGATGAAAATTTAAACCAGTCGCCGGACAACACAGAATTAAAAAAAATAACAACTACCGTGTTTTGGCAAAATCCTCTTCAGGTTGGCGAACAGCAATATGCGCTAAAAACTTTATCCAGTAGTAATAAAAATAAGGGCGATTGGAGTTTGGTGTTTTTGTCATATCCTGGCTCAACTCATACCGGTAAAGAGTGCCAGGATCTTGGCGGCTCAATTTACGACAGCGGCAATGGCATGATTTGCAAACTTCCAAAAAACAGCTGTCCCGGCGGCTGGCAGCAGGCCGCGAACTGGCAGCAATATTCCTCCGGCGCATTCAGCGGCGATTACTGTGGGCGCTTTATGGGCAGCGCGCCGATAATTTGGAAAAATGAAATGTCCGTTAAATATAGTTCTGAAACATTTAGTAGCTGCACCTATTACAGCCCTTATAACGACTGCGTTAATTTTCCGACAGACCGCTGGGCCGGTATGACCGTAACCGTTTACCAATCCGGAGGCACAGACATATACGGCGAAAGATATCGTTATAGCTGCCCGGTAATAACCTCTTATAATGTTAATGAAAACCGCATCCAAATCGGCTGCTTCTAACTTTAATATGATTTTATTAGCTGACAAAAACCAGCGCGGCTTCACTATTTTAGAATCATTGCTTAGTATTTTTGTTTTTACTTTGGCGG
>Ga0172368_10002136_pt1 | contig 25740 bp, 27 predicted proteins | sample Lak11m_FD_114540 | JGI IMG/M metagenome (GOLD analysis project Ga0172368, IMG submission 114540) | Freshwater microbial communities from Kabuno Bay, South-Kivu, Congo - kab_022012_11m | ecosystem: Environmental > Aquatic > Freshwater > Lake | place: Democratic Republic of the Congo: South-Kivu...
AAACAACTATAATTTGGGTATCCATGATAGTCTCCTTCTTTGGCGGTCGGGATACCCCAAATGTAGCTGACTTTCATGGATTTTTGTTAAAGTTCATCTCAAGGTAGCAACTTGAGTTATTTATTATTCAAGAAACCGAATGTAGTTTTTCAAAAAAAAGTTTAAATTTGAATTAACTGCGGTATTGTGACAAGTTCCCCCGTGCAATGCGGGCAGGTGCAGGTTTTTGGCGCAGGTTTGGCGGCGGACCAATCGGATGGCTCGATGACTGCCAGCCAGCCCTGGCCGTACGGGTCCAGTTTGATCGCTTCGGGAGCAGCCTGCAAGGCCGGGTTGACAGTCACGATTTTTCCTGCCACAGAAGATGTGTAGGTAACGTTGACTTTGATGGTTTCGATCATGGCCAGTTCGCCGCCAAATGCCAGGGCTGTTCCGACTGGTTTGATCCCGGCAAAAGCCACATCGCCGCTGCGCTGCTGAACACTCCTATTTGACAAGCTTTTGTTCCGGCGGACAGGCTTCCTGCGCCGCAGCGAGCATACCGGGGGCTGAGGACAGTGCACCACCGAACATGCGTTTCTGCAGGAAGAAGGCGACATTGACCAACCCGATCATGACCGGCACCTCGATCAATGGCCCGATAACGGCCGCAAAGGCCGCGCCGCTGTTGATGCCGAAGACACCGACCGCCACGGCGATCGCCAGTTCGAAGTTGTTGCTGGCGGCCGTGAAGGCCAGGGTGGTGGTCTTGGAGTAGTCCGCGCCGATGGATTTGCCCATGAAGAAGCTGACCAGGAACATGATCACGAAATAGAACAACAGCGGGATGGCGATGCGCACCACATCCAGCGGAAGCTGGACGATGATATCGCCCTTGAGCGAGAACATGACCACGATGGTGAAGAGCAGGGCGATCAGGGTCAGCGGGCTGATCCTGGGCACAAATGTCTTGTAGTACCATTCCTTGCCCTTGGTGCGGGTCAGCACGAAGTTGGTGATGAAACCGGTGATAAATGGGATGCCCAGGTAAATGAAAACGCTTTTGGCAATCTCGGCGATGGTGATGGGCACCAGCTTGCCACTCATGCCAAACAGGGGCGGCAGCAGGGTGATGAAGACCCAGGCATAAACGCTGTAGAACAGCACCTGGAAGATACTGTTGAAGGCCACCAGCCCGGCGGCGTATTCGCTGTCGCCTTTGGCCAGTTCGTTCCAAACAATGACCATGGCGATGCAGCGCGCCAGGCCGATCAGGATCAGGCCGGTGAAATATTCAGGGTAGCCACGCAGGAAAATGAGCGCCAGCGCGAACATCAGGATTGGGCCGATGATCCAGTTCTGGAGCAATGACAGGCCAAGAACTTTCCAGTTGCGGAAAACATCACCCAACTCATCGTAATGAACCTTGGCGAGCGGCGGGTACATCATCAGGATCAGACCGATGGCAATCGGGATGTTGGTGGTGCCGACTGAAACAGCAGTGTTGAAACTAGAGACACCGGCAGGAAACAGGAAGCCAATCCCAACGCCGATGGCCATCGCCGCGAAAATCCACAAAGTCAGGTAGCGGTCCAGGAAAGAGAGCTTTTTCATAACAGGTTGAGTGGCAACAGCAGCTGCATGGTTCATTTGGAATTCTCCAATTAGAAATTGTTGAAGAAAAGAATTATGCCGCTTCAAGCGCATTGACCAACCAGGTGGTGACTTCAGCCGTGGTGGGGATGCGACCGGCGGAGACCACTTTTTCGTTGATCACCAGACCTGGTGTGGACAGGATGTTGTAGGCCATGATGTCCGGGTACTCGGTCACTTTGATGATCTCGGCTTGCAACCCCATCCGGTCAACTGCCTGGTGGGCAATAGCCTCCAACTTTTTACAGTTGGCGCAACCTGAACCAAGAACTTTGATGGTAAGCATGTAATTTTCTCCTTGAAAAAATGATTGTATTTTGAAAACCGTCACGCGGGACGTTTTATTGAATTTGTTTTAAGGGCATTGAATGACACCCTGAGCCCACAGGCAAACGCCGCAGACCGGGGCGGGGTTGGCAAAGCAATCTTCCTGGTTGGCTTCGGCCAGTTCGCAGCCGCCACAGAAGGTGCAAGGCGCAAAGCCAAAGTTGTGCAGGCGCTCACGGTAGGCCAGGTAGTCGGGATCGAGCCACAGGTCAAGCAGGGAACGTTCAGCAATATTACCGATTACGTGGCGATGATTGGTGAGAATCCTGTCCTTCAGGAAGCTGGTGTGGGTGTGCATCAAGGCCCAGCATGGTGCTGCGTAACCATCCCAGGCGATGGACATGGTGCCACCTTCGACAAAATTACAGACATCGCTGGCACCGCCCCAGTTTTGGCCGGCAAGACTGATGTTGCAGCCGCTGGTAAAGGCCGCAAAGAGCGCATCGCGGGTGGTCTCGTTGATATCCATCTTCGGTAGGCTCAGACGAGGCACGTTTCGCGAGCCGTCCATGTAGGCAGTATCCATCAAGGTGTGCATATACAGGCGCTCATCCAGCATGTCCTGGCTGGCCGGCTGCAAATTGCTGACCGAAAAATGCTTGGCGCGAAATGAGCGTCCCAGCTTGATGACCCTGGGCAGCTCATTGATGTTGCGCTTCATGGCTACGAAAGCGACACCGATCTCTGGCTTGGGGAAATGACCGGCCTTGCGCAGTTTATCGAAGCGGCGCATATTCTGGAGCACATGCGGCAGTTCCGCGCCCAAGCGCACATCGGCATAACTTTCAGGGCTGGCGCCATCCAGAGAGACCCAGAGCATGTCCAGCCCGACTTCGATCAACTGGCGGCTGCGGGTTTCATCGAGCAGGGTGCCATTGGTGATCATCTCCAGCCTGGGAACGCCCAACTGCTTGAGGCGCGCGATCCATTCAATCGTGCGAGTATGAACCAGCGGTTCACCGATCCCGCCAAAGTAAACCGATGGGGGCGGATTGAGCGTTTTCAGGCTCTCGTAAATTTGCTCAAAGGTCTCATCGCTCATACGCCCGTTGGGTTCATTCCAGCCGTTGCGGAAACAGGTGATGCAGTCCAGGTTGCAGGATACGGTGGGCTCGATGTAAATTTTGGTAAGTTGAGTGATGGGCCGGTGCATGCGCACAAAATTTGTGCCCTCATCCAGGCGCACCTTTGCGCCGGGGTTCAAGCCATAGCGGACCGCCAGATCACGCGGAATAACCAGGTCACCCTGTGCGTTTACCTGAGCCCAGGCAGTGGTTGGTTTTGTCGAGACAGTCATGAGTTTTTTTCCTGGGTATCAGTAACAAAGCCCTCAATAGAAAAAGCGCATTGCTCCTGCGGGCTGACAGGCTCAATTACAGGCAAGCTGACCCGAACGATTTTTGCCGCCATCTGGATCAACGGCATGATCTCGGGTTTCACCAACCTGTAAAAAACGAATTTCCCTTCGCGGCGCGCTTCCAGCAGCCCTGCCTGGCGCAAGGCCATCAGGTGCTGTGAAATATAAGCCTGCCGGTATCCGAGGCGGGATTCGAGGTGGCAGACACAGGCTTCGCCTGCCCCCACCAGGAGCAATATTTCCAGGCGGGCGGGAGCCGAGATGGTTTGGAGCAGTTCGGAAATTGATTCGAGAGAATTGGTCATTTTTATATTCCTTGATATGAATATATTGTAAAACTTATTCGGGAAAATGAATATGACAAGTGTCACCGAAATCATCGCAAGATGTCATTGCCCCGTTTGTTCTTCACCGCTCACGTACCAACCCACAGGAGGGTTTCTGACACCAAGAGATGCCCCAAAGAGAGAAAAATAGAGGTTTTTTTGTGGTTTTTTGGCGGAAGGTCTTCCGCCAAAAAACCACTTGCAGGGAAAAACATCGATTATCATGCATTTGCGAGTCATAGTACAGAATGATTCTGCGGTAAAACGAAGTGCCCGTGAGATACCGTGTTAAATGTCAAGTAAGTACCCGCTCACTCTCAGATTGTTAGCTGACCATTATCAGAAACGGAAACATTAACACGACCATAACTATCATAAATTACTGTTGCAACTAAAATAAAAATAGTCGCATAAGAGGAGAGAGTAATGGACAAAGTATTATTTCTATATATAGGTAATTCCACCAGGTGAGAAACCACATTGAAGTGCGTATCAAGGCCTGGATTACCAACCCGCAATGACCGGAAGCCACAAACCGGGCTTTTTGTTTGATTTACCCCTTGACAAAATACAACAATATCGTAAAATTACGATATAACACCATGAAAACAGCCACTCTCACCACCGAAAATAAACGCCTGGCCAGGATGCTGAAAGCACTGGGCAACCCGATCCGCTTCCAGATCGTGGAATTCCTGGCGGCAAACCAGATGTGCATTACCAATGACATTGTCAAGCAGATGCCTCTGGCACAATCGACCATCAGCCAGCATCTCAAGGTGCTGCGCGAGGCCGGGTTGATCCATGGCGAGATCGAAGGCCCGGCCACCTGCTACTGCCTGAACGCTGATGGCATTCAATGGTTGAAAAACCAGGTCGGCAGGTGGCTTCCGGATTGTTGTTCAGAAGATAGAGAAGAGAAGCTTATCCACCTGTAAGCAAGCACTGTTACCGGTGTTTTTTTACAGTCAAATAATCGTATTTTTACGATATACAAGTACCCCTTTTTGGGTAAAGGAACCCCATGACCACCACCAATCCTTCCAACCCGTATTTTGAAAAAGTTGCAAACCAATGGGATAACCTGCGCAGCGGTTACTTCACCGAAGCTGTGCGCGATGCCGCGATCGCAAAAGCCTACCTGCATCCTGAAATGGTCGTTGCCGATGTGGGCGCAGGAACGGGCTTTATGAGCGCAGGGCTGGCGGCGCTGGTCAAGAAAGTGTACGTGCTGGACGGCTCCGCGGCCATGCTGGAGATAGCTCGTAAAAACCTGGCGCAGTTTGACAATCTCGAATTTCACGTTGCGGATGGTCTTTCCCTGCCTTTGCCGGATGCCAGTCAGGATGCGGTCTTTGCCAATATGTACCTGCACCACTGCCCCGAGCCATTGGCCGCCATCCGCGAAATGGTGAGGATCCTGCGCCCCGGCGGACGACTGATTATCACCGACATGGATACGCACACCCACGAATGGCTCAAGACTGAAATGTCAGACGTATGGCTGGGTTTTGAACGCGAGCAGATGCGCGAGTGGTATGAACAAGCCGGATTGGTGAATGTCATCCTGGATTGCACCGGGCAGTCCTGCCAGGCAGGCTGCCTAAGCGATGCGGGTGAGCACGCCGATATCAGCATTTTTGTGGCAGCCGGCACCAGACACATCCCCGCCCGCGACTCGGTGCAGGCCAGTTATTCCGCACGGGCACTGGGCGAAAGCTGCGGTTGTGAACCAGACAGCTGCACAACGGACGCCGCCTCTGACAAGGAAGGTGGCTGCTGCGAACCAAGCTGTTGTTCACCGAGCCTGATCTCATTGGACAATCTCGAATCTGTACATTGGGATGTTGGTTATACATCTGCTGAAAAAGCTGAAGTTCCTACAGAAGCGGCGGAAATCTCGCTTGGGTGCGGTAACCCGACTGCGATGGCAAACCTGCGGGAAGGTGAAACAGTGCTGGATATTGGATCGGGCGGCGGTATTGACGCATTCCTGGCTGCCAGGCGTGTTGGTCCAACCGGTTCCGTTATCGGTGTTGACATGACCCCGGCCATGCTGGAACGCGCCCGCCTGGCGACAGAAAAAGGCGGCTATGCAAACGTGGATTTCCGGCAGGGTTTCGCAGAGAAACTGCCCGTGGAGGATGGCAGTGTGGATGTCATTATTTCCAACTGTGTCATCAATTTGACGGAGGATAAGGCCAAGGTATTCCGCGAAGCCTATCGTGTTTTGAAAGCAGGCGGGCGGCTGGAAGTGAACGATATGGTTTTTAGCGGGGCGATCCTGCCGGCGGTACGCGCCTCCGCGTCAGGATGGGCGGGGTGCATTTCGGGAGCGCTGCCGGAGCAAGAGTACCTGGACCTGGTCAGGCAGGCCGGATTCAAGGATGCTTCCGCACGCCGCAGCACCAGTGCAGGTGTTTCGTCAGGAGTGCAGGTTTACAGTGTGCAGGTTTCGGCGAAAAAGTAAAAACAGGCATTAATGCCTATAAAATTTGGCCGATCCTTTAATGTAAATTTTCGCGTCTGTGCTAAGATTGGGTTGTCCGGATGACAAGCATTCGCGCGCAGAAAAATTGTGATCTTTCGTTGTAACAGGACCTTGTGAGGGTGTCTTTTCCGATCGGAGTGAACATGGCAGTTGATTATATCTGCGGCACACATGTCGATGAAAAAAAGGTGGATTTCCAGTTTTTATTCAACGATAAGACATATTACTTTTGCAGTGATGAGTGTAAAACTGCTTTCGAAAAGGATCCCAAAAAAACGATCGAGAACAGGCAAAATCCGTGGAACCATGTTGGCAAGGGCGGGTGTTGTTAACAGAACAGAAGACCAGGCTGCAAAAAAATTTTCCATTGCCAGAAGAGATCACTCCTAAATCCACCACCCGGCTGATGCCGGGTGTTTTTATAGGCAAAATGGCTTATATCAAATCGAGAGGAAGACATGGGCCAGGTGGACTGAAAAATAATTTCTGGTATACTAACCCCGATTTATTAGACAGGAAGCCAGTATGCCACGTTTTGAAATTGACGTAGATCCATGTGACCACATCACCGCTGATGCGCTCGGAGCGCCAGGTCAGCGTGTTTTCTATTTACAGGCTTACCAGGCCGCGCGCACCGTGACGGTGATCATTGAGAAGATCCAACTGCAGTCGCTTTCAGTTGGGATTGAGCAGTTCCTGGCCCAGTTGGTGCAGCAAAACCCTGATCTATCTGAAGCATCGGCCGATTTCGTGGATGAACACATGCGCATTAACCCGCCGGTTGAACCCGTTTTTCGGGCAGGCGAAATCGGGCTAGGTTACGATAAGGAACGCGACCTGGTGGTGCTGGTGACACGCGAAATCCTGCTGGACGGCGATGAAGCCGAAGATGCGGCAGTGATCCGTTACTGGTGCACCCGTTCACAGGCACATGCCCTTGCACGCTGGGGTGTGGACGTGGTCCAGCGAGGGAGACCAGTATGCCCGCAATGCAACCAACCGATGGATCCGGCCGGGCACTTCTGTCCAAAAAAGAATGGCTACAGACACTGATCCTCACGCCCGGCGCGCATGCGGGGTAGTGCGGACCCAAAACAGATATTTTCCTTCCACAATCGAACATTGATCGGGCACGGGAATTTTCGACCCTAAAGGTCCGCCTTTGGGGTAAAAGGTTATATGGAAGACGAATTTCTGCGCAAGGCATTTTCCCAGGGCAGTATTGAACTCAAGGGACAATTCACCCTGGGGTCCAATTACACATTCCTGGTGACGGTCAGCCTGGAAGAAAAGGAACTCCAGGCAGTGTACAAACCGCAAAAAGGGGAGCAGCCGCTGTGGGATTTCCCCGAAAACACCCTGGCTGGCCGGGAAGTGGCCGCCTACAGAGTCAGCCAGGCGCTGGGTTGGGGACTGGTGCCCTACACCATTTTTCGGGAGGACGGCCCGTATGGACCCGGCTCACTGCAGCAGTTTATTGAATACAATCCCAATTATCATTATTTCAATATGAAACCGGCCGACAAGGAAAAACTACGCCCGGTGGCGCTGTTCGATCACCTGACCAACAACGCCGACCGCAAAGGCAGCCATGTTTTCTTTGAAAAAACCACCCGCCACCTGTATGCCATCGATCACGGGCTGTGCTTTAATGTGACCGATAAGCTCAGGACCGTGATCTGGGATTTCGCGGGGCAGCCGGTGGCGCAGGAGTATTTATCGGCACTGGAAAGCATCATCCTGCCTTCAGCCAGCCTGGTGGACGAATTATTGTGTTACCTGAACAATGACGAGCTGACCATGTTGACGTTGAGGGCGGAAACGCTGGTAAAGGAAGGGGTGTTCCCACAGGCCCCCAGCGACAGGCGGGCTTTTCCATACCCGCCATTGTGAATGACGCATTAATGAAATTTGGGAGCTGCAAGTTCAAAAAAACGTATTTACTCTCGAGGTCGCTTACCAGCCTAGGAAAACAACCCCGAAAAGTGGAAGAGTGGTTTATTGTAGTTTTATTGAGTGAGGAACACACTCAATAAAACTACGTGCGGGGCAAACCTCCGAATTTTGTCCACCATCGCGGACAAATTCGGGATGGTGAAGACAGAAAGCAGATAACCGTGAGTAAATACAAATAATCAATAGATCATAAGGAGAAATCATGCACTATAAAATAGCAATGCTGGGATTTGGGAATGTCGGGCGGGCGACGGCCGAACTATTATTACGCAAGGAAAGTGAACTCAAGGAAAAATACGATATCACCTTCAGCGTCAGCGGAATAGCGACTGGCTCCAAGGGGCGGGCGATCGACCCGGCAGGGCTGAACCTGACCAAAGTTTTGAAGGCCATCCAGGCGGGGGAAAAACTCGAACAATTCAGTGTCATCGCGAGCAGCGACTCGCTCGATTTCATCAAGAAATCAGGCGCGGACGTGTTGTTTGAAAACAGCCCGGTCAATTATGAGAGCGGGCAGCCGGCGATCGATCACATCCGCGCGGCGCTGGAGCTGGGGATGCACGTGGCAACCGCCAACAAAGGGCCGGTTGTGCATGCCTGGCAGGAATTAAAAGCGCTGGCAAAATCGAAGGGGAGGCAGTTCTTCCATGAATCCACCGTCATGGATGGCGCCCCCATCTTTTCACTGTTCCGCGGTGCCCTGCCGGCAGCGAAGTTAACATCCTTCCGGGCCATCCTGAATTCGACCACCAACCTGATCCTGTCGCGCATGGAAAATGGCGAGTCTTTTGATGAGGCCGTCCGGTATGCCCAGAAAATAGGTATCGCGGAAACCGACCCATCCGGTGATGTGGATGGCTGGGATGCGGCGATCAAAATCGCCGCGCTGGCAACGGTGTTGATGAATATCCCGCTCAAACCCGGCGAGATCGAGCGGACCGGCATTCGCGGCATCACGGCGGATATGATCAAGGCAGCCAAAGCGGAAGGCAAGCGTTACAAGTTGATCTGTACCGCCGAGCGGGATGGTAATACGCTCAAGGGCCGGGTGGCACCGGAATTGATCCCCATGTCCTCGCCGTTTTACAGCGTGGAAGGTACGACTTCGATCGTCCAATTCCGCACGGACGTACTGGGGGATCTGACCCTGATCGAATCGGACCCAGGCCCGCATACGACGGCGTATGGACTGCTGGCGGATTTTATCAACGCGGTGGGAAAATAAGTATTCACCGCTGAGAGGATTTTTCACAGGAGCAGGTATCAAGCCCAAAAATTGGACTTTTGTTGGTTTTTCACGGATGAGATCACCCGTAAAAAACAACTTGCGTGGAAATTATCGACCGAGCATCACCGGGCGGCATAACCAGGATAGGTCTGGCAAAACCAGGAGACTGTCAGTAAATTACGATGCGATGATAAACATTTCTCACCCCGTAGTTAATCTTCCAGGGTGAGCCATTGATCCCTGTCCACTCAAACCTGCCCGACCCCACCCATCCCCAGCGAGAATTGATTGAAAAAAAATCAGAAAAACTCTTGCCGGGGAGGGGCTTTTAACTTCACCCCTCAATTCATCGAAATCGATCAGGATGATCGCTTTTTCATAGTATTGATGCTATTCCAGCCAGTCTTTTCGCCTCAATCCTTAAAGTCGGGATAAGGTAATTACTCATGAGTGGATCCCTGAAACCAGGAGATGCCCTAAAAAAAGCAGAATAGATGTTTTTTTGTAGTTTTTTTGGCGGGTAGATCTTTCCGCCAAAAAAACTACATGCAGGGAAAACTATCGATTATCATGCATTTGCGAGGCATAGTTCAGAATGATACTGCGACAAAACGAAGTGCCGGTGAGTAAGTTTGGGAGAAGTCATGGTGCAGGTAATCAGTCAAAGGTCAGGCGGTGCGGTAATAACCGACGTCGACGGAGTAGACGCGGCCTTTCTTGATCACCTGTTTTACCAGGTTGGTGCCAAAGCGGTAACCGAGATGGCGGTAATCCGGAATGGAGAGCACGAGCAGGTCGGCCTGCTTACCGGGTTCGATCGAACCCACGCGATCATCCATGCGAATGGCACGGGCAGCGTTGATGGTGGATGCGGCAATGGCCTGGGCGGGGGTAAGCTTGAGAGCGCGGCAGGCCAGCGCGATCACAAACTGCATCGATTCGTTCCAGGCAGTCCCTGGGTTGCAGTCGGTGGCGAGGGCAAGAATGCCGTTGGCATCCAGGATCTTTTGGGCGGGGGTGTATTCGAGCTCGGCCAGGCCAAATGGTGTGCACGGCAGCGATACAGCCACCGTGTCCGAACCTCCCAGGGCGGCAATATCAGCATCCGAAGTTTTCACCAGGTGGTCGGCGGAGGCGGCTCCAAGTTCGACAGCCAGGCTGGCACCACCCAGGTTGTCAAATTCATCGGCGTGGATCTTGAGCGGGAAACCAAGTCCGCTTGCTTCGGTAAGGATCTGACGGGATTGGGCCAGATCAAAAGCCTTGTTCTCACAAAAAACATCCACAAATGGCAGGGTACGACCGGGAGCATGCACTTCCCACCATTGGTGCAGGATGGGCAGCATGGTGCCGCACACCAGGTCGACATAGCCCTGCGGGTTATCCTTGAACTCGGGCGCAATGGCATGCGCACCCAGGAAGGTGATGGCCAGGTCGAGACGGCTTTCTTCCTCAAGGGCCAGCAAAGCTTTGAGCAGGCGCAGTTCGGTGGCGGTTTGCAGGCCGTAACCGGTTTTGGCTTCCACGGTGGTGGTGCCATGCGCGAACATGCGGAACAGGCGCGAACGGGTCTGGGCAATGAGGGTTTCAATACTGGCGGTACGGGTGGCGCGAACGGTGGAAATGATGCCACCGCCGGCAGCCAGGATATCGAGGTATTTTGCGCCTTCGAGGCGCATCTCGAACTCCCTGGCGCGATCGCCAGCCCAAATGACATGGGTATGGGGGTCAACGAAGCCCGGCATGACCACGCAGCCGTAGGCATCCTGCATGGGTTCATTGGGATGGGCGGCGCGCAGGTCAGCTGTTTTGCCAACTTCCAGGATCTTCTCGTCGCGAACAAGGACCGCGCCATCTTCGATAATGCCGAGCTGCCCCAGGTCGCGGCCGCGCTGGGGGCCGCCGGAAATGGTTAGAAGTTGTGCCGCTGAATGGATGAGCATGGTTGTCCACCGGTTTTTCGTTATTGAGGTTAAAAAAACAGGCTGCAGTAATGGTATCTACCCAAGGGATTGCCTTCCGGGGGTGATAAAAGTCCCGAAAAACAAAAAGACGTTTTGGGAAAACCAACGATTGGCACCCAGCCGGGCAGCATGGATCGTGCCTGTCATGATTGGGCTTGAACAATTGCGAGTAAACCTTGCAGTGCATAGCCGATTGTACACCTGAGAAACATACCTGTGACATCACCTGTGCAGGAACCGGAAGGACCTCATCCAGAATATTTCCGATCCTGTTCCAAAAAGGTGGCCAGGGTGCCGGAGGTGGGAGGCATTTCGTACAGAAAGATCAGATTTTCCCGGTCGATGCTGGTAGGCAGCCAGCCATCAAAATCAAACGAGATCGTAACCAGCCGGGCACCAGGTTTCAAACGAGCAGGCAGGGTGGGCTGCAACCGCAGAGCCTGCCTGGAAGTCATAAAAGCAAAGACCACATCCGCATCTCGCAGATCCGCGCTGTAAAAATCCCCCAGGCGGACACTGACACGCTGGTTTAGGCCATTAGCCAGGGCCAGGAAGCGAGAAACCAGGCAGTGCAGCGGGCTGATCTCGATCCCAACAGCGCGCGCGCCAAAATCACGGGCGGCAGTTATAAGAACGCGCCCATCCCCGCTACCGAGGTCATAAACCAGTTCGCCCGGCTGCACGCGTGCCAGTTCGAGGGCACGGCGCACGCGACCAGGGGTGGTAGGCAGCCACGGAAGGCCGGACAGGACCGGGATGATGAACCACAGGCCATAGATGATCAGGCATGCGGCTGCGAGGAAGATCAGAAGAGTGGTAGCAGGCATGTTTTCATTTTATACCAGTTGCATTATTCCTTTTTTGACATCCGCCGCAGGGAAACCAAGCCAAATATATAAAAAATACTGGCAGTGCCAGCAACAACAGGGAAACCATAATTCTGATATATAAAAGTAGCCAGCAGCGCGCCAATACCGCGGCCAATCGAATGGCCAGCCAGGTTGAAGGACATGGTGGTGGCGCGCGCGCCAGGCATGACTTCAGTCATCATAGGAACATGGCTGACCATGACAAATTCAAAAGTTATGTAAAAGAAAAACAGGCCGATCAAGGCACCCAACTGGGTGCGGCCAAGAAAAGGGAGCGCAAGGGATGAGACCGCGCTGAGGGACAGGCCGATCGCCAGGGCGCGCTTTTTGCCGATGCGATCGGTGAAGACCGCCACAAGCCCCTCGCCGCTAAGTTCCGAGATACCGATCACCGCTGAGGCGGCACCCAGGGCCGCGATCTTTAGCGCAAACCGATCTTCAAGCCAGACGCCAAAGATCAGGTTGACCAACTCGTTGGCCGCGCTGGCCCAAAGCGCCACACCAATGGCAGCCAGGACGGTCTTGTTCGCCACGACTTCGCGAAGGTTTGCCCAGGGACCGGACGAAGGAGCATGGTGAAGATCTTCGCGCGGGATGATCCTCCAAATGGCGGCAAACATCAGGATCCCCAGGACCATTAAAAGTGGAAATGGGGCGTTCCAACCAAAGCGGGCGATCAACAAGCCCATCAAGGGAATCCCAGCGATAAAAGCGAATGACCAACCCATTTCTGTGAACGAGAGGGCCAGGCCGCGGCGATCGTAAGGAACACGGTCCCCCAGGAAGGCCTGCATGGCCGGGTCAAAAAGATATTTACCAACCAGGCCAAGGATGAGTGCAAGTAATAGCGTCAGGATGGATGGCGCCAGGACCACCAAGCCTGCCCCCAGCGTAAAGACGGCGATCCCAGCCAGCATGCCAAACCGCCGGCCGCGATGATCAGCCACCGATGAAATAAAAGGGGCTAGCAGCCCCAGAAATGATCTCCCGGAAACAATCAGCGAGATTGTGGTCAGATCAACGCCCAGCCCACGCGCGAACACACCCAGGAATGGATAAGCCATGCGGTGAGCCGTGTTAAAGACGGTACGGATGGCGGTGAAGAATGCGAGTTGGATCCTTAATGTCATCCAGTTACCCCGATCATATAAGCTTTGACAGGTCTTACAGACTCATCAGGGAAGACTTATCAAAGCCTGGCGATTTTTATGACATCAGGATTTGACCGGTTGCGCGGTTTTCAAGGTCATAAATGCCCGGGTGAGAAAATATGCGGCTAACCAGGCAAGCAAATTCAGGCATACGAAAAAACCGATAATAGCATAGTTGCCGGAGTTGAAAATTGGCGAGGGCGGTGGATGCATGATATTGGCAGCCGTGGCAAAAATAACGCGCAGAACGATAATAAAGGCGATGTTGGCAGCCGCTGTAAGCATCCTGTTGGCGATGATCCACAGGCCCAACTGCAGCAGGACCCCCACAACAGCAAAGGTGAGAGCCAGCCGGAAACGCGGCTCAGCCAGGAAGAGACCGTTCCAGTTGGATTCCATCGCCCACAATGAGAGAGGCAGGTATGTGACCCAGAAAACAATCCCGGTACGGCCAAGGGCTTCACCCCAGTGGTGAAAAATTTCTTCACGTGAGGCCAGGACGGGCAGGGTGTGAGCCAAAAGTGCAAGCGCGCCAGCCAGGCCGGCAGCCAAAAATGCGATTTCAGCGGTCAACACCCATGCACCGTGCAGGTAAACTATGCGCACATTGGACCCAAGTGCTTTTTCTTCCGGGCCAAGGAAAGTGGCGATCGCAATAATCGCCACAACGCCACTAAAAAACAGGAGAGGGGAGGCTTTTGGTTTGGACATGGGGTGAATTTTACCTCATGAGTCAAATCGTAATGGGTAATAATACGGGCACAAAAGTAACACATTTTCTCAACTATTGGTAAGATTATAAAATCGATGTAATATTGACCAAACAAATTCTCCAATACCAACCAGGCAGGAAAACACCCGAATGAAAACCAATTCGTTTGAGAACATGTCAAAAGCGGATCTTATCGCGCAAATAGGATCACTTACCTGCCATCTGCAAGAACTGACACAATTAAACGAAAACCAACGCCTGGCGATGGAAGCCCTGCTTGAGAAGGAAGATGAATACCGCACCCTGCTGGATGAATCCAGCGATCCAATCTTTACTTTTTATCCTGATGGCACTTACCGTTACGTCAACCGGGCATTTGCGGATGGCGTAGGCAGGAAGGTGGAGACCATCATTGGCAAAAAAATCTGGGATGTGTTCCCACAGGATGAGGCGGACAAACGCTTCGCAGCGGTGAAGTGGGTTTTTGAACATGGCGAAATCCGGGTGCTGGAAGTGCGTGTGCCCAGGGAGGATGGGGATCGCTATTACATCACGACGGTAAAGCCCATCATTGGCGAAACAGGCAATGTGGTCTCAGTCATCTGCATTTCCAAAGAAATCACACAACGAAAGCAAATGGAAGATAAACTATGGAAGATCAGCACACATGATGCGATGACCGGGCTGTACAACCGGCTTTATTTCCAGGAAGAATTGGAACGATTTCAAAACAGCCGCCTGTATCCGATCAGTATCGTAATGGCGGATGTGGACGGCTTAAAAGCCATTAACGACAGCCAGGGGCATTCTTCCGGGGATGCACTGATCTGCAAAGCAGCCAACATTTTCCGCGAATCATTTCGCAGCGAGGATATTATCGCCCGCATCGGAGGCGACGAATTCAGCGTTCTCCTGCCAAGAACCACCCAGGCTGAAGCGGACGAGATTGTAGAGCGCTTAAGAGAGCGAATCAAAAACCAACCAGACAGGTTATTAAATCTTTCGATCGGCTCAGCCAGCAGTGATTCAAACCAGTCGTTGATGGAAGTAATGCGCCTGGCAGATGAACGCATGTACAAGGAAAAATCGGAGCACAGACCGACCTTAGCCTTGTGAACTATTACGGACCGCAGGTCACCTTATAGGTTGCCTTTACCACTTTGCTGTTTGGGCTGGTGACAACCAGCTTGATCCAATGCGTGTCCGCCGTACCGTATTTATAATAATCCGAGACGGTCTTGGTACCAGATTGGGCAAACTTGATCATGCTGGAGGAGGATACATTGCCCTGGCTGGTTTCCCAGTGCCATTCGACCATAGCCGGGCCATTGGTGGTGATGGACCCTGTCATGGTAACGGGGATATATGGAAATACACAGCCTGGGACAATAATAGTGTCCGGTTCGATTTTTAGCGAAACATCCGTGACAAACACATCCGGAGCCGAAACAAGGTTGACGAGGGCCAAGTTGCCGGAGGCCGAGGTGACCGAAGCAGCCACCCAGCAAAAATCGGACGGGTTTTGGGGTGAGCGGATAAACCACCATTTTCCATCGCCAGACTTGCCCTCAATCCTGGTTGTCTGACCCAAAAGAAAATACCCAATAATGGAATACTCCGTGCCTGGGCCGAAACGGCAATTGACGGGTTTATCGATGGTTGTCAAAAATGGGTCCGCAGGGGTGGGGCTGGGTGTAATGGTGGGCACCTCGGTGGCGGTTGGAACGGGCGTGATGGTTGGGGGCAAGGCTGGAGGCATTTCGGTTGGAGCCGCAACCGTGGATGGCAATGCATCGGTGGGAACATCAGCAAGCGGAGAACCTGATGTCGGCGCCGGCTGGCTACCCATCGGGACAGCGGTCGGCGGATTAAAGTTGATCGTAACGGCGCTGCATGCCAGCACCAGCACCGCCATAACACAAATTGAGATGATCACCTGCGGTTTCATGCTGCTCTCCTCAAAAAATAAACCGGTTTGACCGGTGACATGGATGAATTTATCTTACAACGCGAGCAACGCAAAAGCAATTAAAAAATCGTTTTAGTTATGAATCACCGTCGGGATTACATCAAACAATGCATCACACCCACGAGGGCGGAAATTCTTTATCAAACCTGCAAACATTCTACACATTTTCTTGAAATTAGCATGCTATTATTCAAAGAGTAACTTATAAAAGGAGTATTACAGATGAAAAAGGCTTGGAAGTGGATCCTTGGGATCGTAATTATATTGGTAGTGGTCGCAGCGCTGGTAACGGTTCCGTTCATCATGCGCAATTATATGGTTTCCAACGCGGCGGTGGGCGGCGTGCCCCAGGCGCGTGGTTGGAATAACGGGCCGATGATGCCCGGTAATCGCGGGTCATGGGAACAAGCGCCTAACAGTAAAGGCTTTCAACGCCCACAGGTTCCGGGATTTGATGGGCAACGCGGGCCAATGATTGGAAGAGGCCGTGGTTTCAACCGCGGTTTCGCAGGCTTTGGTATTGGGTTTATGTTCCTGGGCGGGCTGATGCGATTGATCCCGCTGGCACTGCTGGGGCTGCTGGTGTACGGCGTCTACCAGTTGGGTAAACGCGCAGGATTGCGCACCAACCAGGCACCCATGCCCACTCCCGCTCAGCCAGCACCAGTCCCACCGGTACAGGTCGCAGAGGCAGACAACAACGAGCCGCCCGCGGCATGATCAAGGAAATGGCGCCAGAATAACGCGCAGGGAAAGGTTAAATTCCAAAACAAAGCGTTTATTCAGGGGTGTTTCCCAACAGCAGATTTTCTTATTTGTGGAGTTTTCCAGATGCGCGGGAAAACTCCACTTGCTTTTAATCCCGCGCCTCTCCAATACGCAAAGATATTTTCGAGACTTTTCCTGGCAATGATCCTGCCGGCGAGGTATTGCGCCAAACACGGGCATCAAGCGGAGTTTGAAATATCACTTTTGGAGAACTGACTGGATCAACCAAATAATAAATACCGTACCATGTTGAGGCAAGTAATTTACGATCAGCTTTCTCCCAACCGGCCAACCTTGCCCGCGGCAATTTTCAGTGGCAACCAGGCAGCCAGGCCAGTCAAACCGGGGCCAAGCACGAGCCCAACAAGGTAACCATAGGCAAGGGGAAGCTGGAGAAAGGTTACAACCCATAACGGAGCAATGAATAACCCAAAGCCAAGGGGTAAAAACAGGCCGGCTAAAATTGAGCCAAGGCAGCCCATCCCACCGGAATTGATCTTGCGCGGGTCTTCCCAATCAAAGTTGGCGGTAAGCGCTCCCAGTCCAAGCAGGATCCCATTCATACCCGCCAGGCACATGGCCACCGCCAGCAAGCCGTAGAAATACCCGACAATTGAAATGTGCTGCAATATGGAAATTCCTGTCAGGAAAAACCAACCCATCAACAAGGCAGGCAGGTAAGAAACGATGAATTTAGCGAATAACAAATGTTCGGGGCGCAAGGGCGATGCCTTCAAAACCCAATAATTTTTGCCTTCACGCGAGATGGCATTGCCCGACAACTGGCCGAGCAGCATCCAGCCGACAAACAAGGACATGCCGACATTACCGTAAGCCAGCAGACTGGAGAAGGATTCCATGAACCAGGTGGGAGCCTCGCCACGACCGGCCGGTGGTTGGCCACCGCCGCGAAGGAACATAAAGGTGTAGAGCAGGCCAAAAATGAGAGGCGTGACCAACTGCGACATGTGGCGCAGGTCGCGGGTGAGGATCAGGAAATCCCGCCTGACAATCCCACGGATGGGAGCAGGGAGCAAGTGTTCAAACAAGCCGGACAGCGGTGAAGTACCTGCGACCACCGCACGGGCGGGGCCAGCAACTTTCTTCTTGTTGGTGATGGCTTGCATACCGGCCCAACCGGTGTAATACCAACGCTCGGCAGTGACAAGGGTAAACCAAAAGGCAGCGGAAGCCATGCCAAGTGTAAGCACGACCAGCAGTAAACCAGTCATCCAGTTGCCCTGACCCAGTTCCACCAGACCGCGACCGGCCCAATTGAGCGGTATCCACGGGGAATTGAAACGGGTTACCAGAGCCAGCAGACCCGCGATCTGGTTGCCGGAAGGGTCCGATCCATGCCGCAGGGAATTACTAAAATTACCGGTCTGTGAACACAACATTGAAAAAATCGCGCCAAAAAATCCAAGCACTTCGGCAATACGGCGGGCGGGGAATATCCTGACAACCAGCATGACGAGCAGGGAAGAGAGGCCGGCGGCTGCCAGCGTCAGCGCAACCATGGTGACCAGCACCAACGGGTAATAAAGCAGGTTGTAACCGACGGAAGCACCCAGGCCAAACAGGACAGGCAGGCCAAACAGGAGCGAGATACCGAAGCCCGGCAGCACAGCCTGCAGCAGCTTGGTGATAAAAACAGCACGGATGGGAACGGGTGCGGCTAGCAGGAAATCCATATCCCCGGAAAGATAGAGCGCTTGCAGGAGCACAGCAAAACTTGTGAGCAGGATGCTGAGGAACATGATCGTAAAAATCAATGCCGGCACGGCCTGCAGGAATAAAATCACATCACCGCCAACGTACACAGCCAAATCCGGCGATCGCAAAAACCCCAATAAAAGCCAGCTCAGCCAGAAGATAACTCCCGCAAAAACCAGCAGACCGGCCATGGCAAGAACCGTCAGAACCCGTGTGCGGGTTTTGGCGTGGCGAAAGCTGTTGTAGGTGAGCAGCAAACGCAGGCGCAATAATTTCAATACCGCAGCAGAAACACCAGAAGAGACCGGCAAAGTCATGTTCATTTCAGGATCTCGGCAATCTCCGCCACCTCGGCTCCGCCGGTGAGGCCCAGGAAAATATCCTCCAGGCTGGCTTCGCCAGTCTTGCCAAGTGCGCGCAGTTCATCCATCGTGCCGACCGCGACAAGCTGGCCCTTGTTTATGATCCCGATCCGGTCGCACATGCGCTCCGCAATTTCGAGGATATGGGTGGATAACATGACGGCCGCACCGCGATCGGCGATCTGACGCAGGATGTCCTTTATCAAGCGGGCTGATTTTGGATCGAGACCTACCGTGGGTTCATCGAGCACCAGCACCCGGGGGTCATGGATAAGAGCGGCAGCGAGCGAGGCTTTTTGCTGCATACCATGGCTGTAAGAATCGAGGGTGTCATCGGCGGCCTCGGTCAGGTCGAACATGCGAAGCAATTCATCGATGCGGCGCGCAACCTGTTTGCGGTCCAGGTCATACAGGTCTGCGACGAAACCCAACAGTTCGCGCCCGGTCAACTTGGCATACAGGTTGGGAGTATCGGGGACGTAACCGCTGGATGATTTGGATAACAAGGGCTGGGTCTGGACATCATATCCCGCCACCCGAATGGAGCCGGAAGTGGGCTGGAGCAGCCCAACGATCATCTTGATGGTGGTGGTTTTACCAGCCCCGTTTGGGCCGAGAAAACCAAATATCTCACCGCCAAAGACCTGGAAGCTGACATCCTTGACGGCCGGTTTGTCGCCAAATTGCTTTACCAGGTTGCGTGCTTCGATAAGGGGAATATTTGCAGACATGCAGTCTCCAGGTAAGATGAAATCAAGAACAGATGATGGCCAACATATTATTTACGGATCGGCGCGGAAAAAGAAGCAAGAAAAAGCAGGGCGACCGGGTTGGCCGCCCTGCTTTTTGATTCATCGCTTCAAGGTGCGGTACTGCACCCGCTTGGGCGTCTCGACGGATTTGCCATAACGCTCGTGGTAGTCTCTTTCGTAATCCGACCAGCTGCCCATGAACAGGCGCGCCTGGCTGTCGCCTTCAAAAGCCAGGATATGAGTGCAGATGCGGTCGAGGAACCAGCGGTCGTGGCTGACGACAATGGCGCAGCCGGCGAACTCTTCCAGGGCTTCTTCAAGAGCGCGCAGGGTGTTGATATCGAGGTCATTGGTTGGCTCATCCAACAACATGACGTTGGCGCCCTCTTTGAGGGTCTTGGCTAAATGGACACGGTTGCGCTCGCCACCGGAGAGCATACTGATCTTTTTCTGCTGGTCAGTACCCTGGAAGTTAAAGGATGAGCAGTAACCACGGGCGTTAACTTTGCGGCTGCCCAGCTCAAGCACCTCCATACCGCCTGAAATCTCCTCGTAGACGGATTTCTGCGGGTCAAGCGTGCGGGTCTGGTCGGCATAGGCCCATTTGACAGTTTCGCCGATGCGGACAGAACCGCTGTCTGGTTTTTCCTGGCCGGTGATCATCTTAAGCAGGGTGGTTTTACCGGCGCCGTTCGGTCCAACGATACCGACGATGGAGCCGGGCGGGATAGTGGCACTGAAATTATCGAGGATGAGCCGGTCGCCAAAGGCCTTGGTAATATTGTTCAATTCGATGACGATATCACCCAGGCGCGGACCGGGCGGGATGTAAATTTCGAGATCCTCTCGGTACTTTTCGGTCTCCTGGCTGAGCAGTTTTTCATAAGCAGTGACGCGCGCCTGCCCCTTGGATTGGCGCGCCTTGGGCGACATGCGAATCCACTCAAGCTCGCGTTCAAGCGTTTTCTGGCGGCGCGATTCGGATTTCTCCTCCAACTTGAGACGATTGCCTTTTTGTTCGAGCCAGGAAGTGTAATTGCCCTTCCAGGGGATGCCATAGCCACGGTCGAGTTCAAGGATCCAGCCGGCCACGTTATCCAGAAAATAACGGTCATGGGTGACAGCGATGACTGTACCCTTATATTCGCGCAGGTGATGCTCGAGCCAGGCAACCGATTCGGCGTCGAGATGGTTGGTGGGCTCATCCAGCAGCAGGATATCGGGCTCGGTCAGCAGCAGGCGGGTGAGTGCCACGCGGCGGCGCTCGCCTCCCGAGCAGATGCGGATGGGCGTATCGGCGGGCGGGCAGCGCAGGGCTTCCATGGCGACACCGAGGTGAGAATCAAGGTTCCAGGCATCGACCTTGTCGAGGGCATCCTGCAGCCGGCCTTGTTCTTCGATCAACGCATCGAAATCAGCATCCGGCTCGGCGAACTTGAGGTTGACTTCATCAAAGCGGGCAAGCATTTCGACGATGGGCTGGACAGCCTCGCGAATGACCTCGATGACGGTCTTGGAGTCATCCAGTTTCGGTTCCTGCTCAAGCATGCCGGTGGTGTAACCCTTGCTGATTGAGATCTCACCAACATAATCCTTATCAATGCCAGCCATAATGCGCAGCAGGGTGGATTTACCGGCGCCGTTGAGACCGAGCACGCCGATCTTGGCGCCATAATAGAAGCCAAGTGTAATATCACGCAAAACTTGCTTATTGTTGGGGGGCACAATGCGCCCCACCTTGGTCATGGAGTAAATTACCTGGGTATCGGAAGGCATATTTTATGGATTTGGGTGGTTGATTGAAAGGATAAGTGAAATGATTGTATCAGAGAGTGAGAGGCCAGCACCGGAGGTTTGGGAATTCGCTTATGAATCAAGCGGTAGCATGGGAGACGGAGATTTCATCCGGATTGAGGCGCACCTGGATCGGATCCCCATACTGCAAGCCCGCTATGGGTAAGGCAATCACTTCCAGCAGCGATGGGTTCTGGAAGTTGCGCAGCTTGGTCTCCGGGTGAGGGTAGTAGACCCAACCGGCATACTCAATATCATGGTGGATAACCTGGCAGCGCGAAAACGAAAAAGTCTCAGGTGGATGCAGGTCAGTCCACTCCACATGCTCAAAGGTAAACTCCGGATGGATCATCTTGAAGGTGCAAGGGCTGATATCAATGTTCAGGCTGCCATTGAAGCAACCACCCAGATCCAAACCGCGCGCTTTAAATAAGGGGCGCTGACGGTCGAGCGCTCCATAAGGATAATCGGCGGATGGGCCGGACGCGACCCGGTAGCCCCGGAGGATAACGCCAGTGAGGTTGACCCAGTTGGTGGTCATGATAGTGGAATTTTACTTGATGTTGTGGAGGTTAATATGGAAAATTCCAGTGTAAGATCCGAACCTTGACACATAGCATTACTAGGCATAGAATTGCTTGGTATGAATAACGAAACCCTTAAAGGACATCTCGACCTGTTATTGCTGGCTGTGCTGGCCGAAAAGCCGGCCCACGGTTACGCGGTGATCGAAGCGCTGCGCCTGCGGAGTGCGGGGACTTTTGACCTGCCGGAAGGGACGATTTACCCGGCCTTGCACCGCCTGGAAAAGCAAGACCTGATCACCGGCGCATGGTTGGAAGAAACAGGACGCCGCAAGCGTGTGTACCAGTTGACAGCCAAGGGGCAACTGGCTTTGGCCAGCCGGCGCCAGGATTGGCGCCAGTTTGCCAGGGCAGTTGATTCAACGGTTGGCCCATCATGAAAAACAGCCCGATCGACCAGTATATACAGGCGCTCAAGCGTGAATTATGGATGCGGGGATTGCCAGACTCGGAAGCAGTGGAAGAGATCGAAAGTCACCTGCTGGAAGCGGTTGAGCAGGGTCTGAACGATGGTCTCAGCATGCCCGCCGCGCAGGAGAAGGCGTTGGAACGATTCGGTCCGGCTAAAGTTATCGGTGCGAGCTTTGAGAAAGAGAGGAACAACCTTATGCAGAAAATTTTATTGGCGATTGGCGTGCTGACGGGCCTTTTCCTGGCTTACCTGGATGCCCGACCCAATTGGGATGATACCGGAATTCTGGCCGGCGGATTGCTGTTGAGCAGCGGACTCTTAACCTTACTCGGTTACAGGCGGCCGTGGCTGATGGCGCTGGCAGTGGGCATATGGATCCCAACGCACGATATCTACCTGAGCCATGACTGGCGTATGCTGTTGGTACTCCTTTTTCCCCTGGTTGGCGCCTATGCCGGTTGGGCGGCGCACCTGCTGCTGCGCAAGACGTTGCGACCTGCCTAGCAAAATTCCACCCGCATCCTCCTGCGAGGATGCGGCATTGGCAAGGCAACTAAAAGAGTTTAGGTTGGGGTTTGCCAAGCGGCTTGGGGGGGAACAGACCACGCGGCCTACACCATTCAGGATCGGGACCGCTCCAGCCGTATTGATCGAAATCGACCCGATCCCGGTCATCAAATTTCACACCCTCCATTTCCAAAAGTTCCTTCTGCTTACCGGCGCCAGGCCGCTGGCTGATCCTGCCCTGGGAGTTTATTACTCGCTGCCAGGGAACATCATCGGGACAATTCGCCATCGCGCCGCCCACCCAGCGAGCGCTAAATGCCTCGTAATCCTTCAGGTTCAAGCTGCCTGGAGGGGGGATCATCGAGGCAATTTGCCCGTAGGTGGTGACACTGCCAGGAGGTACCTGGCGGGCGATTTCCCAGACTACGGATTGGAATTCTTTTGGATTGGGGGGAGATGAGAAACCCATGGTGCCCTCACTTTATAACGGGCCAATCCATCAGTGTGACTTCGGCCAACAAACGAGGATTGACATTCTTATCAAGACGGTCGATGGATTTTTCGATGGCAGCAGTAATGGCGCGGGCCAGGGGGCGATCGATATTATAGGACAGCTGCTCGACCTCTCCTGCGAGGTCAATATTGGTCAGGTCGGCCGAAGCGCCGGAGGTCTTCAGGAGAACATCGTGCCAAAAGGAAAGCCATACCAGTAATGTTTGCTGAAAGACCAGCTTATCCCTGGATAATTTATCGGCATAATGGAAGCGGTCGCGGCGCCTGGCGGCCAACAAATTGCGCAAATCGTTTATTTTCTCGGAGCGGAAGGCAAGGACGCTTTCATCCTCGCAGAGCTGCAGCGCATAGCCCGGGCGCCCTCCTGACAGGTGGGCCAGCAGGCTGGCTTTCTCTGCGGAGATCCCGCGCGCCAACAGGAATTCATCCAGCGCTGGAATGCTCAAAGGCCGCAGGCGCATGATCTCGCAGCGCGAGATGATGGTCGGCAGCAGTTGTTCAGCATTATCAGCGGTAAGCAGCAGGACGGCATAGGAGGGAGCCTCCTCAAGGGTCTTCAAGAGGGCATTTTGAGCGTTGTTATTGGCATCTTCGAAATTGAGAATGATGACAACTTTATAATCAGCCATGTAGGGTTTCAGCGAAAGGAATTTGCTGACTTCCCGGATCTGATCCACCAATATATCTTTTTTGTCATCGGGTTTGCGGATGACCAGCAGATCCGGGTGACGCCCGGCCTCGATCTGGGCACAACTGCGACAGGTGCGGCAGGGCACGGCTGCAGCAAGCGGGGACTGGCAGTTCAAGGCCTGCGCCAGACGAATGGCAAGAGTCCGCCGCCCCACGCCGGCAGGTCCGGTCAACAGGTAGGCGTGGCGCAGGGATTGATGGGCGACATGCTGCTGGAGCATGGCGACAGCCCAATCATGGCCAAACACATTCCAATCGTTCATCATTCCCTTTTACCACAAATCATCCGGTAAAAATACCAGGCTGGCAATTCCAGTTTCCAGGATGCCATAACCGGCGCTTCCGCTGACGGTTACCATTTCAATAAGTTGGGTGATAATTGATCATTCCTGACCAGCCTTAAGGCGTAAATACGAGTCGTAACGCTGCTGGCGAACAGTGCCTTTTTTTACGGCCTGCAAGACAGCACAGCCGGGCTCATGGGTATGGCTGCAGTCACTGAACTGGCAGTCCTCCACCAGCGGAGCCAGCTCCGGGAAGTAAGCATCGATCTCCTCCGGCTCGGTATCCCACAGCGCCAGCGATTTCCAACCGGGGGCATCGGCCACCCAACCGCCGCCTTCCAACGGGAGCAACTGGCGGAAATTGGTGGTGTGTTTGCCCTTGTCATTGAATGTGCTGACTTCACCAACGGCGATACCCAGCCCGGGCTGGATGGCGTTCATCAAACTGGATTTACCAACACCTGAAGGGCCCGCCAGAGCGGACAACTTGCCCTGCAGGGTTTCCTTCAATTCATTGACCCCGATATTTTCCCGGGCGGAGGTATAGATGACGCGGTAACCAAGATCGGGGTAAAAACCGAATTTTTCCCCGGCTGCCTGCCGGCCGACAACATCGACCTTGTTGGCAACGATCACAGCCGGCACGTTCTGTTTCTCGGCGATCACAAGGAAGCGATCGAGCATGCGCAGGCGCGGCTCGGGGTTGGCGCAGGCAAAAACAAAGACGGCCTGGTCCGGGTTGGCCAGCAGGATCTGGCGATATTCACCCTGCGGGCGCGGGTCGAGACGGACAATCTCGCTTTTTCGCGGCAGGACCTCTTCGATCGAGCCAGAGCCGTCGGAGAGCAGCGTGAAGTTGACCATGTCACCGATGGCAGCCAGGTCGCTTTCGTGACGGCCCTGTTTAAGGCGACCACGCAGCTGGCAGGTGACAGGCGTGGTTTCTCCGGCCGCCAGGACAAAGAAGAAGCCGGATTGGGTGCGGATAATGAGACCGGTAGAGAATTCGGGAGCAGACATTAATAATATTGTACCCCTTACAACTGGCGCCGGCTAACCAGGTTTCATTTGGGATATTTACTGACAAGGTGGTTCTCTGGATAAGAATAATTCCCGAATAAGAGAAAAGAAGGTATTTTTTTGTAGTATATTTTCGGGAAGAGCACCCGAAAATATACTACTTGCGGGGCAAACCACCCATTAAGGTTCGCCGATAACGCAGATACCCGCCAGCAAGAATGATAAAAGAGCGCCTGTGAGATACCGTGTTAAATGTCAAGCCTTTGTCATGGCCCAATTGGGATCAAAAGGTGAATCATTTTTGATGACCCCATAAACCAAATGCAGTAGTTTGCGAATAACAGCAATTATGATAG
>Ga0172368_10002138_pt1 | contig 25727 bp, 25 predicted proteins | sample Lak11m_FD_114540 | JGI IMG/M metagenome (GOLD analysis project Ga0172368, IMG submission 114540) | Freshwater microbial communities from Kabuno Bay, South-Kivu, Congo - kab_022012_11m | ecosystem: Environmental > Aquatic > Freshwater > Lake | place: Democratic Republic of the Congo: South-Kivu...
CCACAACTTACACACTTTTTTTAATCATTTTTTACAATCTCCTGTAAATTAACCTTTATTTATATGGTTCAATTATATCACATTCAAGGTTAAACCAGACCCCCATTTTTACCATTATGCCTAGTTTTTGCTTTCTAACTACAAATTTCCAACTCCAATTACCATTTTCCAATTTCTACCAACTACTTTCGCAGTAACAGGAGCTTAGGCTTTAGACGCTGGCGCTAAAATAGACCAAAGCCAGCCGAGTGGGTCAGAGGACTCGCTTTTTTTGTTGCCGCTATAGCCAATTTTAGAAGGCTCTGATACGGGCTGGGAATATGTATCGCCAGTTACCTCATTGAGATCATCAATATCTTCTTCCAGTACTAGACTTGCAGATGTTAAATCGGTTTTTAATTTTCCTAAATTATCTTTACCGAAACGTTTTTTGAAGGCAATATAAAAATTATGATTTTCGTTAATTATGCTTTGAATTGCAGGGTGATCTTTGGCTAATTCTTTAGAAAATCCGCCTAATATATTTTTGACCTCGGCGGCAGAAAATCGCTCAATAAATTTAAAGAGCATTGCTTCTTCGGTTCCGTCGGAAGCCAGAAATGCGGCTGCGCGATCGGCCATAATTTCCGCTAAAACTTGCGACTTTTTAAAAGTTTTAAATTTACTAAATTTTGGAAATGACAATTTTTCAGTTTCCCATAATTTTTTTAAAGCATTATCATCTGCTAACTCCTTTAGCCTTAAATCAATCCACTGACCTTGAGATCCAATATATTTTTCGGGGTTATTTACCATTTTAATCATATCTTGCATTTCGGCTGGAAGCTCGCCAGACTCACCATTTTCTAAGGATTCGTAAAAGTTTTTTAAATCAGCTTCAGAATATAAAACGCCAGGGCTCATGGTAATTGCGTGGCCGATTTCATGAATTATTACATAATTTTGTTCGAATTTACCATTAAAAAGCTCGGGACTTAAATTAATTGTTCCAGATTTTGGGTCAAATGATGCAATTTCGTCATAACCAGTCATGTTTTTTTCGTGATTATCTTTAACTTTAATTCCACCGCGAAGAACCAACGAAAGAGTTTCTGCGTCCATGTGGTGGGCCAAAATTTGGCAAATTGTGTGTTCTGCGCTTTTTTGGTCTTCGGGACTCGAAAGAGTGATTTTATCGGGATGATCACCCAAAAATTTTTGAAATTCTTCCAAGGTTTCGGATATATTAATGTTTTTTTCCCTTATACTTTCCCCAACTTTTTTAGGGTCTATCCCTGTTTTATGCAGGCTTACAATTAGTTCAATTATAGAGCTGTTGGCATTAAGTTCAGCCATTTTTTGAGAAAATTGAGTTTTCGAAAAAAACTGACCCTCGGCTTCCTTTTTAGGCTCAGGCTTTTTGGTGGGCGTTACTTCTTTATTAGGCTCACTTTCTGATTTTTCAAAATCAATAGATTTTTGCATGAAATTTTGTTATTAAATTCAAAATTCAAATTTAAAATTTTTATTCAAATTCAAATGATTGAATGTTTAAAACATTTGGGCCTTAAAAATTCATTAAAAATTAATAATTTGAGTTTTGAGTTTGTAGCTTTCGGCTACTTTGGCATAAACGGTCCGAAATCAAGAGGTTTTTCATCATTATCAGTTTTAGTTTCCGGTTTAGTTGCTGCGGGTACGGTTTCCGGCGTGTTTATTTTTTTATTAATTTCATTCGTTGCGGCATTTATAGGAATAGAAATTTTAGGGGCCGGGGAAGCAGGGGATTTGGCTTGTATCATCGAAGGAGTAGTGGGGGCTGGGGCGGAAGAGGGGGAAGTAGCTTTTATTGGATTTTCGCGTTCGGATATTTCCCTATTAACTAAATAACGCGCCCAGTAAAGATGGGTTAAAACCATTAAGCATTCTTCTAGACCGCCAGCAGTTATGTCGGGGATAACCTTAATACTAAAGATAAACTTCCGAGTTTCCTCTGGGAGATCCTGTACTTGGCGATTTTTATAGCTTTCTAAAACACCAATGGCTTTTTCAATTTTTTGTAGCTCTATTTTTAGTTGATCGGTGGACATATTTTTCCTTAACAAATTCAAAATTCAAATTTGAAATTTTTAATCAATTTATTAAATTTAAATTATTTAAACTATTTATTACTACAAATTTTACCAAATATCAATGATAATTCTTTTGATTCTTGCCAAAGACTTTTAATGTTTTCAGCACATTTATCGTTTGCTTTTGCTAACATTCTTAGCCAGTGCATTGTTTCTTTTGCTTCTTTTTTACAAATATGTATTTTATGAATAAAATCTTTTTTAGATTCGGCACCATTCGCTTCCATATAATTAGCGCCTATTGAGGTTGCGGATCTTATCAACTGACTTATTAAAGGATTGTTAATTGAATCCTTATTCAAGATTTTAACAAAACCAATAACATCTTCCCCAAATTTAGCCGTTCTTTCTTCTAAATCATATTTTTTATTGTTTTGAGTTTCAGTCATTTAAATTTTATTAAAAATTAAAAATTTGAGTTTTGAATTTGATTAATACTCTCGTCTTACTCAATAATTCGCATTTAGCTTTCTTTCTCCTTGCTGAATTTTTTTACCCATATCGCCAAACATTTTACCGTAGTTGTCTTCAATTTCTTTTATTGATGTTTCTGCGCTTTCAAAGTGGTGCAGCTGGTTAAATTGGGAATTCAAATCTTTTATTGATTTTTCGATTTGTGCTTTAATGGGCGCTGTAATATTTGGCGCGGTAATTTTGGCTTTAAGTTGATTTAATACTTCTTCGCGGTTTTCAACCTTAACCTTTCCAAGAGGGTCTTTAATGGTGATTTGATGAGCTCTTAGCTCGTTAGAAATAGAAGTTTGTAGTCTCTCTTTTTCTAAAAGCAATCTTTCTTTGAGTTGCTTTTTAACTTTACCATCGTAATCTAACATCGGCCCAAGCCTTTCGGGAAGGACTGTGCTAACCTTGGGGTCGAAATGAGCAACAATTTTAGGGTCCATAACCCTCAAAACAAAATCCTGGTCTTTCAATTGACCGTCCATTAAGGTTTGAATTTGCGCCTTTTCTTCATTTCCCAAATTTGCCAGTTCTGGAGAATTTGCAATAGTAAATCTTGGGTCAACATGAGCTTTTATAATTGGATCTAGGGCTTGTTTTATCTCGGTACTTTGGGTTTGAGCGTGTAAATCGTGAAGCTTTGAAACAATTTGTTTTTGATAGTCTTCAAGTTGTTCAATTGGTGCACTGGCAATTTTTGCCACTTCGTCTTTAACTTGGCTAAAATTTCTTTCAACATCAGCAATACCTTTGTCGGTTTCGGCTTTGATTTTGTCCCACTGAATGGTGTCGACAAAATTTGGTCGAGGCGTTGTCCCTGCCGCCGCCGCTCCCATCGGCATTGGTCTACCACCCGCAGGGGGGTTGCCAGCAAAATTAATGACACCATCTATGGAAACAGGCTTTAAACTGCTACCAATTTCGGCATACCTTGTTCTTGATCTAAACAGCTCGCTGATGGTTGTTCTATCTATCATGGCATTACCATTAAGTATATGTGCTCCCATTGTACGTGAAAAAATATCTCCTAACACACTGCGGGTATTTACATTTAAGGGATCGTTACCATACTCGCGCATCGCTTTAGTAATTTGTCCGCGAGTTTCTTTGATTTCTTTATTATCTTTTATACTGTTTAGATACCCCCTTCCTTCAAAAAAATTCTTCCAGTGTTGTTTTAAGCGTATTTTATCAGGATCGTTTGGAAATTGTGGGTCGTGTTCAGCAATCTTGTTCATGATACGATCCGGATCTTTTGGATCGTAAGTGTGGTATCCTGAATCAACATCCCTTACAACTTGATTATCAGCTAATAATTTTGTTCGGCTTAGAGTCAAAGAATCTTTTATTTTTCTTGAAGCACCTGCCCTATTTATTTCTTTAATTGCAGTTTTGTAACTTGCTAATTCTCGATCATAATCCGCCTGATTAATTGTGCCTTGTGATAATCTATCTCCAGCAGCCTTCAATTGTTCTGCCAATTTTTCTTTAGCAACCGCCCGATCGTGCATGGCTAAATTTTGTTCAGAAAAATCAGCAATTCCTTGATCTTTTGTCCTTTCAAGAGCTCTATCGGCTAATTCTTGTTGTTGTTGCCACTTTATACTACCTCTTCCTAGCGCGCCAATCGTTCTATAAGATAAACGTTGACCCAGTCCCTTGAGTATTGTCCCCTTTTTTAATGGTTCAAATTTACTCTTATCAGTAAAAGCATTCTCGTAGGCCTTGGACCAAAAATTCTTTTTTTTCATCCCGACCCACTCTTGTCCCTTTCGATGGAAATACCCACCTTTTCCAGTGCCAGTTAGGGCGCGTACAGAGCTTCCCATTTTCCCAATTACATCGAACCCAAAAATATTTCCCATTTTAAATGGAAGTTGAACGGCATAGTACATAACAGCTAAAGATACAACGTATGCGGTTATATCAAAATCCCCAGTTACGCCAAATAATGATACGACGCGGAATAGGAATAAAGTTATGGGTAGCATGAATGTCCATTTTAAGAACTGCCCCCACCATTGTTTAAAATAACCTTGTGTTACTGGCAGTACCATTGCCATGAAAGCAAGCGGAGAAATGGCAGCTAAAAATAAAACAACAGGAATCCTTACCCATAGAACCAATGCTAGAAACAAAACTAGGATAAATACGATTCCCATTAATACGAATCCAATTATTGTCAGTAGTATTATACTAACAAATTTACTCGCTGGAGCTAGCATTTGAACGACAGGTACATGAGTCATGCCCTCCTCAATTCCACCCGCATAGCCCAAAATTTTTACACCCATTGCATCAGTCATTCTTTGTGCTAGCAAAAGCTTGGCGTTCTCAAAATCCTGCATTGCAACTACTTTACTAGTCGGATTCGGTACTATTATGCTTCTCGTTAATACTTCAGAAAAATCGACAACCATTCGACATGTGAATAATGAAAAGTTTGCTAAAATTACCGCCAATATAAGGGTCGGTAAAACCTTTTTAAGCATGTAAGTGTCATATTGAATGCGCAAAATATTAACAAATGCTAAAAATATTAAAACTGCGATAACTAATATATTTACCAAGCTCATGCAATATGTCCATATTTGTGCTACCCATTCTCTCGTTGAACCTTTCGCTTTAGTATTAATATCATTACTTAGTTTTGCATATGCTTTTTTTACACTAAATACAGCGGTTGCCGATTCATTTAATTGTGAAGATATTGATAAGCTGGTTTGTTCAGATGCGTTCGAGTTAGGCGCAATAAATTTATTTGTAAATATTGTAGAATATAAAAAATACCCCGCAACCAACAAGAGCGATGAAGTTAGAAAGATGTATCTAAGTTTTCTAATTTTATTCAAAGCCCTCCTTAAAATACAATAAAATTACTTTTGCGGGGTTATTGTAAGATTCCAACTGCTATCACCTGGGGTCTTTTCTAAAACAGAGCTTAACATTAAATTCATCGCCCATGCTACTAACCACGCGAACCCTTTTGATATGGTGCACAACATTTGGCAAGCCGTTTTTTCAATAAATTTTAATTCTCCACACCCGCACTCGCCATCACTTTTACCGGATCGCGCATGGGTTAGAGTATCTGTAAATTGCTTCTTAAGTCTTGCTAGATATTCTAAATTTTTTAAGTTCGGATCATTATCAGCTTCTTTCATTAGTTTCTCTATATCGGCTTTTAAGATGTTGATTTTTGCAGGGTCTGTTGTTCCACTTAATTCTTTAATTTTCGCTTCAATTTTCTTTATTAACTCAGAACCCTCAATTGCTGATTGTTTATCTGGTACTGTTATAGAACTTTTGACACAAGCCCCGCTATCAAAGCTGCTTGCTCCATTCATTCCTGCGCAGGCGCTATAAGTATAAGTTTTATTGAATTCGACTTTATCTAAATGCGAATATGATGTGGCTTTAGTATCAAATGATTTAATCGGAGAGGTATATGATTCATTCTTGTATATTTTATAATATCCACAAAATTGTGGATCTGAGGTATTTTCACATGGATCGAAATAAATATTGACATAGGCCTCCTCGGTTTTAACTTCAAACATTAAATTAAAATTGTTTGGTTTATATTCATTTTTGGGTACTTGATTGGTAACATCAATGGATTTATCTTCCATGGTTGTAAATATAATAACTCCAGATTCAGAATCCATCGATGAATATCCTGCCGATAGGGTTATCGTATAATTATGGCTTGTGTCAAAACTGGTTGACCTGGGAAAATATTCTGTTCCTAATGTAAAACCTGATGCAGATGCGTTAAACTCGGATAATACTTTCTTGTCATTAACTTTGTTAGTATATAAATCCGTGACAGTTATTGCAACTGCACGATCATAATCATTTGGCGTTTTATAATCTGACTTGATACTCCAACTTACTTTTAGAGTTCCTTGCTTTGCAGCAGACTCGTTGTAGCTGAAGTTATTTATTATTGATTCCGCATAAGAGATTTTGACAATATTAACCGGATTAAAAACGCCGACAATAAAAATTAACAAGTATGCAATAATTTTTTTAAACACTTTCCCTCCTCTGCCCGCAACGCCTGAGCTTGCGATGGCGGGCGCGGCCAAATATATTAAAACACGGAATTAATGATCTACTCTCATCTAGTTACTCTCGTCTAATATCATACTATCGTTTTTCGTCTGATAACTAGCATCTATTCTACGTACTTAATTCCTTAAATCTATTATAACAAACTTCGGCGTTTTTATCATCACCAAGCTGTTTATAAACATAGGCTAAAAATTCATAAGTTGGGGCGTAGAGGGAGTCGATGGATTTGGCCTTTAGAAAATTATCTAGAGAATTTTGAAGAGAGACGTCAGACGAAAGTTGTAAGACGAAAGTATTTTTAGAATTATTATTTTCAGATAATTTTAGATAAACGTAGCCGGTGTAGAAGGCGGCGTCGCGGTAGTCGGGCTCGTCTTTGGAAACTTTTTCAAAATAAAGTAGCGCAAGACTAAGTTCGTTTTTGTCTAAATATTTTTTGCCAAGCAACATAAGTTCGGCATAATTTTTATCGGTTTTTTCTAGCCCGTTTTTTAAATTTTGCAAAGCGATTTCATTAATTTGAGCCAGTTCGTTTTTGGAATCAGATTTTATTTTAATAAGTTTTTTTTGCCAGATGAAAATGGTAATTGTTGCAGCAACAATTAGAAAGGTATATAAAATAAACCGTATATTTAGTTTGTACGAGGGTTGTTTTTTGATAAAGTTGGAAGGTTTGAAAGAATAGGTGGACATATTAATATGGAAAATGGTTGTTGGAAAATGGAAATTGGTAATTGAAATTGGTTACTGGTTGTTCGCTAATAAAAATTAGCGAAAATGAATTATCATTTGTTCTCAAAATCGTGGTAATTTTGCCAGGCTTTTTTTAGGTTCGTAAGTTGTTTACAAGTAATGTCGTAATTTTCGATCAGTTCATTACAGATTTTTGGATCCACGTATTTTGAATAAACGTCGATACAAATTGATAAATGATGAATCATTTCATTGCATTCACCAATGCAGTCATCGATATATTTTCTCCATTGTCGAGCTTGGTATCTTTTAGCAAACCCTTCTGCGATTAATGCCGGGCCGGCTTTGCAACAACGTCTGATTTGATCGATAAGATCAAATTTTTCTTCTTTTGGAAGAGCTACAATAATTTCCTTTAAACAAATAAGCATGGATTTATATAGGCTTTGATAAACCCTTAAATCTCGAAAACTTTTAATAGAGCTACTATTTTCCATCTTCAAATTTCCATTACTATTTTCTATTATCTAACAACAATTTATCAAGTTTATTCCTCCGGCCAGTCGCTAATCATTATTGAATTGGCAGTAAGGCCAAGGTTTTTTATCTGGCGAAGGTTTTGATAAATATCCTCGGTTACAAATGGCATAATGGGGTGAAGGAGTTTAAGACTTGTCAAAAGAACATGAAATAATATCTTTTGAGTATTATCATCAATTTCTTTTTCTAATTTGTTATCTGAGCTACTATCAACTTGATTATTAACTATTAACTTTCTACTTTTAACTTGATTTTTACTTGCCTCAATATAGATATCGCAGAAATCATGCCAGAAAAAATCGTAAAGCGTTTGCGCGGCTTGACCATAGCGAAAATTATCTAAATCGGAATTTACTTGTTTGATGGTTCTATCAAGTTTATTTAATACGGTTTTGTCGGCGGGAGTTTTAGCGGCTAGACGAGAGACGTAAGACGAAAGTTGTATATTTTGATCATTGAGATTTGTTATAACAAATCTGGAGGCGTTCCAAATTTTATTAGCAAATTTTTTACCGGTAAAAATAGAATCTTCCGAAAATTTCATATCTTGAGTGCCGGTATTTTGAAAAGTTAAGCCAAAACGGGTTGCATCGGTGCCAAATTTTTCTATTAATTCCAAAGGATCAATGCCGGTTCCAAGTGATTTACTCATTCTTTTACCTTCTTTGTTAAAAACGGTTGGGTGGATATAAACATCTTTAAATGGAACTTTTCCCATAAATTCTAGCGAAGTAAAAATCATTCTAGCTACCCATAAATACAAAATATCGCGAGCAGTTGAAAGTACATTTGTTGGAAAAAATTTATCCAAATCAGAATTTTGTTTTGGAATACAAATTTTTTCTATCTTTCGTCTTTCGCCCGCCTGCCGGCCCGCTTCGTCGAATCGAGGCGAGCGAGGCAGGTCTCCCGTCTTCTCGCAATTTTTCGGCCAGCCCAATGTTGCAAATGGCCAAAGCGCGGAAGAAAACCAAGTATCCAACACATCTTCGGATTGTTTCATCTCACATTCTTTGCAAATTGGACAAGTTTCTGGCTTTTCAAAAGATACTATATAATTGTTGGTTTTCGATTTATTAATTTCACAATTTTCAGCCTGGTTTTGACAAAACCAAACTGGCAATCGGTGACCCCACCAAAGCTGGCGCGAAATACACCAATCATGAATATTTTCTAGCCAATCAAGGTATGGTTTTTTCCATCTAGCCGGATAAAATTTAATTTTTCCCGATTTAACCGATTCAGCGGACGAAGAAACTATTTCCTTCATTTTTAAAAACCACTGGTTGCTTAAAATTGGCTCTATTGGCGTGCCACATCGGTCGCAGGTGCTTAAGCTATTGGTAATCTCTTCCTCTTTTTCCATTAAGCCAGATGACCTTAGATATTCAATAACTTTTGCCCCAGCGTCTTTAGCCTTTAGCCCCTCATATTCTTTTCCAGCATCTGAGGTCATTTTGCCATATCGATCAATAACCTGGATCGACGGCAAATTGTTTTTTTGCGCCATTTCAGAATCAATTATTGAATGAGCCGGAGTAACGCCAAGCGCTCCAGTTCCAAATTTTTGATCAACGCCGCGGTCAGCGATTATTTTTATTTTCCTTTTTATTCCAGCAAAATTAATATCAAATGTTTTTCCAATGTATTTTTCGAAACGCAAGTCTTTAGGATTAACTGCAACCGCAGTATCGCCGAATTTAGTTTCTGGGCGGGTCGTAGCAATGGTTATTGGAAAATTTTTGTCATATTTAAAATAATAAAGCTTTGCACTTTGAGACACATGAGTTACCTCAAGATCCGAAATGGAGGTTTGACACCTTATACACCAATTTACAACACGCGTCCCCCTATAAATTAAACCTTTATTATAGTAATGAACAAAAAAATATTCTATGGCGCGAGAATAATCTTGATCCATGGTAAACCGTTCGCGAGACCAATCACAAGAACAGCCCATTTTTTTTAATTGATCAATAATTTTACTGCCGTATTCTTGTTTCCATTTCCAAACTTCCTCAACAAATTTTTCTCGTCCCAGGTCATGCCTGGTAATGCCTTCTTTTCTTAGTTTTTTTTCCACCACATTTTGAGTAGCGATTCCAGCATGATCGGTTCCCGGAATCCAAAGAGTTGGCCGGCCTTGCATTCTAGCACGGCGAATTAAAATATCCTGCAAAGTATTATTTAGAGCATGCCCCATGTGCAGTGTGCCAGTAACATTTGGCGGGGGAATAGTAACGCAATATGGTTTGGCTGCTTTTTTTACGTTTGGTTGTGTATCGGGGTTAAAATAACCCGATTCTTGCCAAAACCTGTAGAGTTTGTCTTCGACTTCTTTGGGAGAATATTGGGGGGGGAGTGGGTTCATAAAATCCTTTTTATAGTTACAAATAGTTAATAAAAGTTACTAATGGTTACGAATGGTTACTTTTTGAATCGAGATTTCCATTTTCCTTCCTTATCAAGTTTATAAAGCGCATCTATATAGCGATCCATCATAAAATCAGTTTTTTGGATTAATTTATTAAGATTATTAAAATCTTCTTCAGTTATCAACTCATCTTCAAAAAAATCTTCTAAATCACCCAATAGTTCGTCTAATGACCCTTTTGATATTTTTATATGATGTATAAATGTTCCTACCGAATCTTTTTTATAGCCTTCTCTAATATTTTGTTTTGCGGATCTCGCGGCATCTCTCATTTGCCCAACCACCTTGAGATGAGTTTTGCTCGATACTTCGGTAATTTGATAAACCTTTCTTCTGATATAGCAAATATTAATATAAAATTGTAATTTTGTGTATGCATCAATGCTCATTTGCCTGCCGTAACTAATCGCAACAATTATTAACATTTTGTAACTTTTCGAAACCAACAAGATCATTATACTATCTAATAATATCTTTTCCAATAGAAAAAACCGGGCTTCACATTTAGCAGTACGCGTGTTATAAAGAATTTAGTAGAAAATATTTGCAATTTGACAAAGGATGGAATATAAGATGAATAAAACCGCAATGGCAAAATTAATCCTTCTTAATCGATATGCGAAGGAGTTAGAATCGGATAGCTCTCTTAATATTTTTGATTTTTTAGCCTTTAAAACAAGCAAAAACCTAAGATTATTTAAAAGATTTGCTATGGTTAGCAGTGTGGAGGCGAAACTATTTATTCAGATTCTGGCATATCTAAAAAAAGCTTTTTCCGACAACGGTCAGTGTCCTGACATTTCTGATCAAAGCATAGTCAGAGTTTTTGACGGAAAATTACTTTTAGATTATAGAATGTTTGCGTCCGATGACCAGCCCCTTGATTCAACTGTGAGTCAAGAGGTTCTTTATACTTTTATTGAAGATTTACTGGTTCGCATTATCAAAGATGAGCAAGAATTAACAAAAATAACCCAGATAATTCGAAAGGATGAAAAAGAATCGCCAGATTTATCTGAAATAGTATATTCTATGATTCGAAATCCTATGCATGTATAGTTTGAGAGGCTGACTCGTTCGCCGGTAATACCCCTATTGCCGGTTTTTTAATTTTGGGTTTGAATCCGCATTTACTTTTTGCCAAGGCGTGGGCTTTATCCCAAGCGCTATTTTATATGCCGCCGCAAGACCAATCATGGCGGCATTGTCTCCGGTTAGCGATTTTTCGGGTACGAAAAAATTAAGACGAGAGTTGTTAGTCCTGCCTCGCTCGCCTCGATTCGGCGAAGCGGGCCGGCAGGCGGGCGAGAGACGCAAGTTAAACTCCTGGCGGAGGCGAGCATTCGCGGACACCCCGCCACACAAAAGAACAGATTTAACTTTATATTTTTTTGCAGCCCTAAGTGTTTTCGTAACTAGTGTATCAACTACTGCTTCCTGAAATTCATAGCAAATTAGTTGGACAATTTCGTCTTTAAGCTTTAAATTTTTTGTTGCTTGCCCTGAGTCTATCGAATGGGTGGTTTTTAGATTTTCGCTTTTGGATTTTAGTTTTTCTACCACATATAGCACCGCAGTTTTAAGGCCAGAAAAGGAAAAATCAAAATTATTTGAATCAATCATAGGACGAGGGAAGGAGAAGCGGTTGCGATTAGTTACAAACGATTGCGAATGGTTACGATTGGTTGCATTTTGGTTTCCGCAACTTTCCGCAACTTTTTGTAACTTTTCGTAACTGTTTGTAACCTTTGCCGCTAGTGCGGAAACAGCTGGTCCTCCAGGATAGCCCAAGTCAAGAAGCTTTGCTACTTTGTCAAAAGCCTCGCCAGCCGCGTCATCCAGCGTTTCGCCAATGACTTTAAATTTCATATGATCTTTCATATAAACCAGGCTAGTATGACCGCCGGAGGCAATTAGGGCAATAAGGGGGAATTGGGGTAAGTTAATATCGGTTACTATTGGTTTCGATTGGTTACTATTGGTTACGGGGCAACTTTTCGTAACTGTTTGTAACTTTTCGTAACTGTTTGTAACTTTTTTTTCGTCGAAGCAGGAGTAGATGTGCCCTTCCAGGTGATTTATGGCATAAATTGGTTTATTTAATGTATAAGCCAATGTTTTTGCAGTATTTACGCCAACCAGCAATGAGCCAATTAAGCCGGGGCCAGTTGTGACTGCGATAGCGTCAATATTGTTTCGAATAGTTTCAATTAGTTTCGAATGGTTACGATTGGTTGCGGGGCAACCCTTTGTAACTTTTTGTAACTGTTCGTAACCGCTCGTAACTTTTAATAACTGCTCGCAACTTTCTGTAACCACAGGTAAAATATTTCGGATATGTTCTCTCGATGCTAACTCCGGGTACACCCCGCCATATTTGGCATGTAGTTTGACCTGGGAGCTCACAATATTACTTAAAATAGTTACTATCGGTTTTGATTGGTTACTATCAGTTCCGATTAGTTGCGCATTTTCGCAACTGTTTGTAACTCTTCGTAACTGTTTGTAACTCTTCGTAACTGTTTGTAGCGCATCATAACCTGTCGTAACCTCGACTATTGAAGCGCTTGTCTCATCACAACTTGATTCTATCGCCAAGATTCTGATAGGCTTACTATTTTTTATTTTTGACATAATAGGAAATTTTTGTTATTTTTTATATGATTTGCATCTAATATTATAAGGTAAAAAACGCCCTTTGACAATAGAGGAGGAAGGTCATTATGCAAGAACAAGATTTTAATATTGGTGACCGAATAAATTTTATTGCATTTTATATAGTACCAAACAAATTTGATACTGGTTTTCCTTCAAAATACGAAATTGGTGATTCGGGAAAAGTTATTCGTGGAACAGAAGGTGAATGTTGGTATATACAGCCTGATAAAATTCGCAGTGACGGCAGGCTTATTTGTCTTCCAAAAGAGGATAAAGATACTTGGAAGAAATGTATTAAAATAAACAAAGTGCCGGGTATCCCCAGATGGTGTGACCCGACAATACCAGAAAGTCAATTGACTGATTATGAAAAAACCAGAAGACATATTTATCAAAACCCTGGTGAAGTTGGAACAGCAGGGCTTACATGGGTTGAAAGAGGCAGATAGATTGATTTATTGCTTTAATCTTGCTACCATTTATTTAGTTTATACACTAGATTATAAGGTATAGACGGGACATTTACAAGTCAGGAGGAACTAAAATGGAGAAACAGGGATATTGTTTGGATTTTTATTTTCTAATCGATAGGTTGAAAGCTGTTCTTAACAGATTGATGTTGGATAAGAAAAGTTGTCAAGAAAATTTTTCAACACTTGAGCTTTTTGAGGTGATGTCTCATGGAAGACCAGATTCAAGAATATCAGAGAATAATAATCAAGAAAGTATGATAGATTCTGTCCTGAAGCATTTTCCAGGCGCAGAATTAATTGGGGTCAGGGATATATCTGGTGAGCCCAAATTGCCCAAGGAGATACCCGATGAATTGTGTATTCATGGTGTTAGCGGATTTGTGAGCATACCAAGTCCAGACTTGGCGAGCATGTTATTTTTGGCAGGTTGCTGCCAAGAGGTTGACCCAATAACACATATGCCATATTCTGATTCAATTGCAAACCAAGTGTGCCAAGAAGCGCTCGAGCAGGCCACAATTACTGACAATCCAAATCTGCTTCAGTCCGGCCGGACAAATTCATCAAAAATATCCAATATTGATAACTCGATGCCATCTGATGCATTTTAGCCAATTTGAAAACAAGCAAGGGACTGCTAGCGCAGCCCCTTTTAATTATTGTACACATTACATTAGATTATTAGGTGTGGTAAAATATGATTATGAAATTATCAAACAATATAGGTAATATATATAAAACAAAAAATAACATACTTTCGGGAACAAATTTTAAAGAAGTTGAAAAACAGGCCAAAAATATATTTAAATCCATTAAAACAAAAAGAACTCCGTATATACGCTCGAGATATTTTAAAGGTGAGAAAATTTTTCTAAATGTTTTCTGGAGGCATTTTTATGACAAACATGAAAAGGATAGGGTCAGGAGACTTAAATACTATGATTGTGCCCTGGACTTAATTAAAAACACTGTTCACCACCCTATTACTAGAGAAAACTTTGAAAATAAGGGGGAATTATTACATAGATTTTCAGGGATAACAAAGGATGGAAATAATTTTACAGTTCAAGTTAAGGAAGACAAAAGGAATAAAAGGAAAGACTTAATTTCAATTTTTCCAAAATAAAAAATCTCCGCCAAGTGGCAGGACGAAACCTGCGGCCGAGATTCTTATAATTAAATTATACAGAAAAATATTATTTATGTCAATATCATTTCTTCAATCCAAAAAATGGGCAGAATTTCAAGAATCTTTCGGAAGAAAGGTTTTTTGGGTTAATGATAAATTGGTTGTAAAATTTGATTTACCACTTTCCAAGTCTTGGCTATACGTGGCAAGGCCAGATTTTATTGATAAAGAAGATTTTAGCAAATTTATAAAAAATTTATCAGAGCTAGCTCAAAAAGAAAATGTGATATTTGCTAAATTGGAACCTGACCTGGAATCAGAAGCAAGTATTAAGAGGCAAGTATTAAGTATGAATTCAAAGAATATACTTGATACTAAATACCAAATACTTAATTCTAATTGCCTTCAGCCGCAAGACGAGTTAGCTCTTGATATTAGTAAATCAAGTGAAGAACTTTTAAACAATATGCATTCAAAAACAAGGTACAATATCCGTTTAGCGCAAAAAAACGGTCTGGAATTTGAAATTTCCCATAATCCAAAAGATGTTGAAAAATTTTACGAATTAGCCCTAAAAACTAGTGTGCGCGATGGCTTTAAATATCATAGTAAAAATTATTATAGGAAGATGATAGAGACACTAAGTTTCGAAAATAAAGATTTAAAAACAGAATTTATCTTTATTAATAATCAAAAACAAGTAATCGCAACAAGCATCATGCTATATTATAATGAAATTGCTTACTATTTGCATGGCGCGTCAGATCACGAATATCGCAGCTTGATGGCGCCATATTTAATGCAATGGAAGGCGATTTTACGATCAAAAGAACTCGGGCTTAAATGGTATAATTTTGGCGGCATCGCATCGCAAAATAAAAACCTAAATCTTAAAAATCAAAATGAAAATTTAAAAATTAAAAATTTGAGCCTGCCTGCCGGCCCGCTTCGCCGAATCGAGGCGAGCGAGGCAGGTTTTGAATTTAACCACGATCATCCTTGGGCAGGAATCACTAGGTTTAAAACTGGATTTGCCCCTCCTAAAGTCGGGGCAAGTTTTATCTTGCATTACCCTGGGGCATATGATATAATTTTCCAACGAGGATGGCATGCAATTTATAAGCTATCAAAAAAATTCAAATTTTAAAATTCAAATTTTTAATCAATGTTTCAAATTCAAATGTTTTAAATATTGACACATTGAAAAATTCATTAAAAATTAAAAATTGGAGTTTTGAATTTTATTAAAACTATGATCAAATATTTAAAAAATTTATTTAGACCATTCGTCAGTAAGGGCTTTATATCTTGGACTCACAAAGCAAGAGCGATACTCGCCTGTATTACATATGGTTTTCCAGCTAGAAAATTAAAAGTGGTTGGCGTAACTGGAACCAACGGAAAAACAACAACTTGCAACCTCATTGCATCAATCTTAGATAAGGCTGGATATAAGGTTGGACTTGCTACAACTATTAATTTTAAAGTTGGAAAAAAAGATTGGCCAAATATAACCAGGATGACCACAATTTCACCTTTTTTACTCCAAAAACTGCTTCGGGAAATGGTTAAAGAGGGGTGTCATTGGGCAGTTATTGAGACAACGTCACATGCAATTAGCCAATTTAGAAATTGGGGCGTGCATTATAACGCGGCAGTTTTAACAAATATTACACCAGAGCACTTGGATTATCACAAAAACATGGAAGAATATCGTGATACCAAAATGAAGTTATTTGAAAAAGCGTCAATTGCGATTTTAAACACCGACGACAGATCTTATAAATTGTTTAATCAATCATTGAAAACAAAACAACTCTCATATGGCATTTATGAAAAAGCCGATATCGTGGCAAAAAAGATTTTACACGAGGCCGAAGGCAGTTTGTTTACAGTTGTAACTAATGACGGCCAATATCCGGTTAATCTTGGGCTCACCGGAGAATTTAATATTTCAAATGCTTTGGCTGCAATTAGTTTTGCAATCAGCCAAAATATCCCAATGGAAGTTACAACCAGGGCCTTAGAAAAAATTACAAATATTCCAGGCCGCATGGAAAAAATAGTTGAAGATCAGGATTACACTATAATTATTGATTATGCTCATACCCCCGACGCCTTTGAAAAAATTTACAAAACCCTAAGGCCAGCGGTAAAGGGTAAAATTATTCACGTTTTTGGTGCATGCGGAGACAGAGATAAAACTAAGCGTCCAATTATGGGCGCCCAAGCTGGAAGGAACGCGGATTATATCATATTAACAAATGAAGACCCGTATACCGAGGATCCAAAATCCATAATTGCCCAGATCGCATCCGGAGTATCTAGGGGGACCTCGCAAAAAGATAATAAGAAAAAAGGCGAGAACTTTTTTATCATTATGGATAGACGAGAAGCAATTGACAAGGCATTATCACTTGCCAAAAAAGATGATCTAGTCCTAATTACAGGCAAAGGTGCTGAAAAATGTATGGTTGTTGGGGATGAAAAAATTGCCTGGAGCGACAAGGATGTTGTTAAGGGACTACTGCTAGAGAGAGGGATATATAGGAAAGAGAATTAATTTTTCAGTTTAAAGTTCTAAGTTTTCATTGAGTTTTCAGTTAATAAGTTTTAAAACTAATTCACTTTCTACGTTTTATTGTCCTCACCAGGAGGACCCGCCTTGTGCGGGAAAAATGGAAAATGAGAACTGAAAACTATGTTGGTCATCGTGAAGATAATTTACCATGATGCATTCAGAAGGGTGGGAATCTAAAAATAATTTTATAACCATGCAAGATGTAATAGATCAAAATAATAAAATAGTCTTAATTGACAGTAATGCCTTAATCCATCGTTCTTTTCATGCTCTTCCTCCGCTTAAAACCAAAAGTGGAATTTTGGTAAACGCGGTTTATGGTTTTACTTCCACCATCTTAAAGGTATTGGGCGATTTAAAGCCTAAATACATTGTTGCCGCTTTTGACGTCTCTAAGGATACTTTTCGACGTAAATTATATCCTGAATATAAAGCTCAACGCGTGGCTGCTCCCCAGGAGTTATATGACCAAATCCCGCTTGTTAAGAACGTGTGCGAGGTCTTAAATATTCCAATTTTTGCACTTGAAGGCTATGAAGCTGATGATGCTATTGGCACGATAGTCAATAAACTAAAAACAGAAAACGAAAAATTAAAAACTACAACTCAAAACTTAAAGTTAGAAGATAACGATCCTAATAAGCTAAGAAGCTATGACCTAAAAAGCTATATTGTTACTGGTGATAAAGATACTTATCAGCTAATTGACGAGGATACTTTTGTTTATTCAATTATTAAAGGTTTAAAAAATGTTGAGATTATTGATCGAGCTTATGTACAAGAGAAGTTTGGTTTTGGCCCGGAATTGATGGTAGATTACAAAGCTCTAGCTGGCGATCCATCGGACAATATCCCTGGGGTACCAGGAATTGGGGAAAAAACTGCTACAAAATTAATTCAAGAATTTGGGTCAATTAAAAATTTGTATAAGAAGTTAGAAGCTAGTATTTTGAAGCAAGTATCTAGTATTGATTCGAAGTCAAAAATACTTGATACTCAATATCAGATACTTAATTCTAAAAAGCTTGTTAAAACATTAATCGATAACAAAAATCAAGCATTTTTGTCCTATATGCTTGCTACTATAAAGGTAGATGTTCCACTTAAATTCAACCTAGCAGATTGCAGGGTAACAGATTATAATAAAGCCAGAGCATTAAAATTATTTAATGAGTTAGAATTTAAATCATTGATAAGTCGCTTGCCCGAAGAAAAAAGAGGTGGAGAACAGGCTAAGCTTTTTTAAAGCAAACTCAAAATTCAAAGCATCAATTTTTAAACATTTAAAATTAAAACATTGAATAAAAATTTCAAATTTGAATTTTGAATTTTATAAATTATATGACTTCATACGAGCTAGATTCACAACTTGAACCAGTACTAAGGCAAATGGAGGATCATGGCATTAAAATTGATGTTAGTTTTTTAAGTAATTTAAGTGAAAAGATCGGTTTGAAATTATTAAAAATTGAGTCCGAGGCCCATAGTTTAATTGGTCACGATTTTAATTTAAATTCTCCTAGCCAACTAGCGAAAATTCTATACAAAGACCTCAAAATTGATTCGCGCCAAGCAGGAATTAAAAGAAAAAAAACGCATCTTTCAACGGGGGCGAATGATTTGGAAAAGATTCGGCACCTTCATCCAATTGTTGATTTAATTTTAAAGTATCGTGAATTTGCAAAACTTAAAAATACTTATTTAGATCCACTTCCTAAACTAGTTGATGAAAATGGCCGTTTGCACACGCATTACGCCATTGACACTGCATCAGGAAGACTTTCCAGTAAAAGCCCAAACTTACAAAATATTCCTAAAAAAGGAGAAACCGGTAACGAAATAAGAGGCGCGTTTATATCACAACCCGGGTACAAACTTATTGTTGCAGATTATTCGCAAATTGAACTTCGTATCGCTGCGCATTTTTCAGGCGACACAACAATGATTAAAATTTTTAATGAAGGCAAGGATATTCACGGGGCAACAGCTGAGGAGCTTGGGGTTGATAGACGAACAGCCAAAATCGTAAACTTTGGTATTTTATATGGCATAAGCTCGTACGGACTTGCCGAGACATTAAAAATTACGCCAGAAGAAGCGCAAATGCTAATTGATAAATACTTTATGACTTTTTCGGGACTTCGTGAATATATTTCTAAAACTATTGAATCGGTAAAAGAACAGGGCTTAACAGTTGGTTTATTGGGACGAGAAAGAATAATTCCTGAAATAAATTCAGAATCAGATAGACTTAGAAAGTTCGGCGAAAGGGTGGCTGTAAATCATATTTTTCAAAGTAGTTCGGCAGATATTATTAAACTTGCCATGCTTGAACTTTCTAAGAAATTAGATAAAGACACAAAAATGCTTTTACAAATTCACGATGAATTGGTTTTTGAGGTTAAAAATACTAGTATAAATGAATCAGTCACAATTATTCGAGAAATTATGGAATCAGTTGTCAAGCTTAAGGTTCCTATCATTGTAAATATTTCGGCTGGCGAAGATTGGTCAAATACCAGGGAGCTGTAAGAAGTAGGTAGGACTTAATTATGATTTTATTTTTATACGGCGAAGATTCATATAGGTCGCATGAAAAACTAGAACAAATAAAACAAAAATATATTAGCGCAAGCTTGGGTGATACCAATCTTGCTATTTTGGATTTGGAAGATAAATCAATAAATTATGACCAAATTACCAGACAAATACTTGCAATGCCGTTTTTGGCAAAAACCCGCCTTGTAATTACCAAAAATTTACTTTCAAAAGGATCGAAAAGCATCCAAGAAAAGGTTGAAGAATTTTTAAAAAAAGTTCCTGATTCTACTGCTCTATTGATTTATGAGGGCGGTAAAGCCGACCAAAGAACAAAATTATTTAAAACTCTTGTAAAATTGTCACAAAGTCAGGAATTTAAGCCTTTGGATCCCAGCCAGCTTAAAAAATGGATTTCCGATAGGCTACAGGAAAATAAACTCAACGCTGACAATTCGGTAATAGATAAATTAATTGAATATGTTGGAAATGACCTGTGGCGACAAACAAATGAAATTAATAAACTAATTTCATTTAATAATGGGCTACAATTAACAGGCGAACAAGCGGAACTGCTTATTAATCCTAAAATCAAATCTAATGTGTTTGATCTAATAGATTCAATTGCAAATAAAAACATTCAAAAATCACATAACGAGTTACAAAAACTATTAAAAACAGGAGAAAACGAGCTGTATATTCTTTCTATGATTGTTTACCAGTTTAGGAATCTTTTAATTGTTAAAGATATTATTGATAAATCAAAAAACAGCAATTCTTTTCAGGTTGCAAAAGAAGCGGGGATTAATCCATATGTACTATCAAAAACAATTTTACAAGCAAAGAACTTTTCTCTTGAAGATCTAAAATATATTTATAATCAGCTGATGGAGTCTGATCTAAAAATTAAAACCGGCAAACTCGAGCCAAAGCTTGCATTAGATTTATTAATTTTAGAAATTTGTTGTTAGAAAGTAGAAATTAAAACCATTGCCAGTTTTCAGTTCTCATTTCTCAGTTTTCCCGCACAAGGCGGGTCCTCCTGGTGAGGACAATAAAACAAAGAAAATGAATAAGTTTTTAAACTAAATAATTGAGAACTCATTGAGAACTGCCCGCCAATTGGCGGGCGAAAACTGGAAATTGAAAACTTTCTGTATATTGCTTAATCCTTATTACTTACTACTTACTGCCTTCGTCTAATATCTAATTCCAAATAACTAATCTCAATTTTCCACCAACTATTTTCTGTAATCTTTTTATGTTAGAATAAAATAAAGAGGGAAAATGCTTAGCGCATCAGTAGGTCTATACAAGAAAAAAGTAATTTTTTTTATTTTAATACTCGCAGTTTTAGGAGGTTTTTTTGTATATTATAAAAACCAAACAAGCCAAGCTTCAACCGAAGAGGTTATAGCCCCTCAATATATAATTGATCTTCAAAGTAATGGCGATGTGATATTAAATGGCACAAAAAGAAACGATCTTATGCACCAGGGCCGAGAGCATGACGAGCTAAGATTCAAAATAACAGATAATAGTGATGGATATATTCCCAGAATTAAGGTTGTAATCAATTTGCCAAAATCAACTGATAGTCAAACCGTTAAATCAATAATTTACGCCGAGCATGGCGTAGATTCATATACATCAGAACTTGTAAATTCTACAACAATTGAATATTTCGGCTATGGCATATCATCTCAAGCTGGTTTTACAATTGTGGCAGATTTTTCCAAGGGTTATTTGCAATTTAATTGGTTTAAAAAAACAGCATATTCTTTACTAAATATGTCCGGAAAGTGGTGGCTTATTATTAGTTTATTATTTCCCATTTTGGCACTTAGCGTACTTGCCTGGATGTCAGTAAAATCATTAAAAAGTTGGAAAATGAATGAAGTTAATGAAGAAATGGCTACGCCTCCAAATGACTTGTCTCCGGCTATTGCAGGAATTTTAATGAAGGGAAAAATCACATCAAGAATTTTAGCAGCAACAATGCTGGATTTGGCAAGACGAGGCTACATTGAGATTATTGAGAAAGAAGACAAATTTATCTTTGGCAGGCGATTTGATTTTAACAAGGAAAATAGTTTACAAAGCGGCTTACGATCATTTGAAAAAATTTTACTTTCAAAGATATTTCAAGAAGATAAAATTAGTAGCTCTGTGAAAGATATTCAGGTTAGAATTGGAAACCACATTTTTTCAAGGAAAATCGCAGATGTATATGTTGCGCTCTATAATGAGGTGACTGCCCGCGGATTTTTTTATCAAAATCCTTCTTGGATTTATAATAAATTTTATGCCATCGGGCTATCTTTTTTCTTTATTGGTTTAGTAGGTTTTATTTTCGGGATATTTGTTATCCCTGAGCCAAAGTTTTTACTTTTGGTTTGGTTTGGTTTGGTTCTTGGGGCCTTAATAATTCTTAAACTCACGCCTTATTTACCAACACGAACTCAACAAGGCCAGAATATTACAAGAGAATGGCTAAAGTTTAAGAATTATTTGAATCATTCGGCACCCATAGATTATCAAGGAAGCAGCCAGGAATTGTTTGAAAAATATTTGCCATATGCAATTGCATTTGAGTGCGAAGATACATGGGCAACAAGATTTTTAGGCTCAAGCTTTAGGATTCCAGATTGGTTTACGTCGAATAAAACATTTTACTATTTAGAAGATTTTGCTAATAGTTTTTTCCCGGTAATCGGCCAAATCACAGAAGACCTGGCAAGCGCAAAAGAACCGATTATAAGATGAGCTTATAAACTCAAAACTCAAATTTTTAATTTTTAAAAAACCGGATTAGGTTATCCGTTTTTTAGTTTTTCGTTGTAAGTTTTTCGTTTAATTAGTACGCTGCATAATCTAGAAGACCAAACTTCTTTAAGGGGATAATTCTAAAGAACGCTTTTCCAATAATATCGTCGCCCGGGCAAGTACCCCAAATACGCGAATCGCTGGAATTTTCCCGGTTATCACCCATCAAAAAATAATTGTTCTCATCAATTACAAAACTAGATAGATTATACGGATTGGTTTTTGTGGTATTTGGTAAATAAGATTCAATTAATTTTCTACCATTTATATAAACATAACCATTGTTTAATTCAATTTTTTCTCCAGGTAAACCAATTACTCTTTTTATATATTTTTTGTGCTCAGGATCGCCAGGGAATCTTAAAATTACTTCATCTCCTCGTTGCGGAGAATTAATATAATAAACTAAACGATTAACTAAAACATATTCATCATTATAAAGCGTTGGTTCCATGCTGGCGCCGTCAATTTTAGATATAGTGTAAACAAAAAAATGTACTATAGTAAGCACAACAGCTAAAATAATTACTCCTTTTGTTAGCTCAAAAATCCAGCTTCCTGCATAAAAAATTTTTTTATAATCCAGGAACCCCCCCCGCCCGCCATCGCAAGCCGAGCGGAGCTCAGGCGTTGCGGGCGTGGCCTATTTTAGCTAAGGTTTTTGTTTTTCAGTTTTTTGGCATCTTTCGACTTGTTATCTGTGACTCAACTAGAATTATTTCTTTTTTACACTTTTCTTTTTAGGTTTTGCAGCTTTTGTTTTAGATTTTTTTACTTTATCAGCTGGGGCAACATTGTCTGGCAAAACCAATCTAAAACGACTAGAGATTTGGGATTTTAACCTTGCAGCTTTATTTTTGTGAATAATATTTTTTTTAACCGCTTTATCTATTGCAGAATAAACGCCTGGTAGCATTTTTTCCTGTTCTTTTGAATCTGTCGTTTTTTTGGCTTTTCGAAGAACTAATTTAAACTTATCAATGGTTTTTAAATTATCTTTTCTTTTGGCAATGCTTACTCTAAGCGATTTCTTTGCTGATTTTGTTATTGGCATCTAATTTCCTTTTCTATTTTATACATGTAAAAATTTGATTCTAGGTAGATTATAATATTATTTTGCTTATTTGTAAACCCTTTTATATTTTGTCTAAAACCAAGAGCGATTCAAGATGCGGTGTATGAGGGTAAAAATCAAATCCGACCAAATCATTTATGCAATAATCATTCTTTAATAAATTAAAGTCCCGCGCCTGGGTAATAGGATTACAAGATAAATAAACAATTCTTTTGGCTCCAAGTAATAATAATTTTTCAATTACTTTTGGATGAAGCCCACTTCTTGGCGGATCAAGAATAACCGTATCAATTTTTCCCAAATTATTAAAATCAGTTTTTTCAACAACATCATTTATTGTGTCATAATTTTCGATTTTATTTGTCTTTGCGTTAATTTTAGAATAATCGGTTGCAGATTTAACGGATTCATATGCAAAGTATTTTTGGCCTTTTTCAATTATATTTAGGCCAATTGTTCCAACTCCAGAATATAGCTCCAAAATGTTTTTTCCAATTACATTCTTTTTAATTTCCAAAATCGCCTTTTCGTAAACCGGTAAATTATTTTGAAAAAAACCGTCTACTGGATAGTAAAATTTTTTTTCTAAAAATTCTTCTTCCAATAAGTCATTTCCTTTTTTGTAAACAATATCGTCGATTGAAGAAACAGGGGATCTTGGCGAAGATATGGCAACAATAAGACTATCCGCGATCTTACAACTATCAAAATCGATTTTACTAATAATTGCATCTTTTTTGTAAAATAATAAAACTGCGACTACCTTGCCATGAGTTTTACTTTCCCTTACTGTTAAACTCTTTAATTGCCAAGCCTCAATTTTGTACGCGTTTAATAGTTTTGTAATTTCAAGAGCAACATTATTCATCTTTTCACTGCCAAGCACACATCCGCTTTTCAAAACAACCTTTTTTCTATAACTCCCACGCTTATTAAATGCAAGATATAATTTATTATTTTCACAAGTAAAACTAAATTCCAATTTGGTTCTATAGCCAAAAATATCTTGTGATTGGTAAAAATTGCTGACCTTGACTGAAGTTTTTGCTAGATCTGAAAACACATCAGTTAAAATTTGTTTTTTTAGTTCAATCTGATAATTATAATCAATTGCCTGCCAAGGCGAACAGCACAAGTAGTGATTTTCTCTTGGCTTGATTCTGTGTTTTGAAGATTTTGTGATCTCAACCGTGTATGCCTCAAAATAGTTCTTTTTGTCTTTAGTAATCTCAATTATTGCTTTTTCGCCGGGAAAAGCTCCTAATACAAAAACTACCTTGCCATTTATTTTTGCAAGAGCCTTGCCTTCTGGAACTATTTTTTCAAATTTAACTTCAATATTTTTCATTTGTTTTGTAATTTTAACAAATTAATTCAAATTTGACAACATAATTGAATAAAAATATAATAATCCATATAAACTGTTTTGGTCGGTTCATTTCAAATTAGCAAGGAGTGATTTCTTTGACCTTACTCCCTCAGATTATAGAAAAAAGGGTAGCAAGAGTAACCTGCGGAGCATGCAAAACATATGTAGATAAGTCTCATTTTGGTTTAGGCATGGGCAAGGGTCACATTAATTTTCCCCAAAAAGCAATTGAATTGATAGAATTTTGTGCTAAAACAAACAATAAAGAAGTTTCATGCGGCACTTGTAAGTGCCATTGCCTCTTGCTCATTAGGTATTCCATCGATATTCTTGGAAATTTTGTTAAAGCATCTTGCCAAAAATGGCAAGCGCAATCTGGAATTACCAGAAGCAGAAATTACCTAAAAAGAATATATAAGAAAACAAAGAAACTGCTGAAAATTCTATATTTTATGGAAGAAGTTTATGCGAGTGGAGACAAGAGTGTTATAACATCTGAGATAGAAGACGACAAAAAGCTTGCAGATATTATTTGCGATCTTAATAATTTTATTAAATCTTTTAAACAAAAAGTACATTAGACACGTCTCGTGCGTAGCGGCGCCAAACACTTATGGCGCCTTTTAAAATTATTAAGATTTGTGGTTCTGTCAACTAATGTGGAACAAGGACAGTTTGTAAATAAGTTATTGGGTTTTTAAATAAATCAGGAAAGTTTCTTCTAGCTTCCCATTCAATTAATAATTCATCTATGTTTTTGGTTC
>Ga0172368_10002141_pt1 | contig 25714 bp, 15 predicted proteins | sample Lak11m_FD_114540 | JGI IMG/M metagenome (GOLD analysis project Ga0172368, IMG submission 114540) | Freshwater microbial communities from Kabuno Bay, South-Kivu, Congo - kab_022012_11m | ecosystem: Environmental > Aquatic > Freshwater > Lake | place: Democratic Republic of the Congo: South-Kivu...
TAAAGTAGCCTTAAAAGATATGATTGAAATAAGCATTACGAATACTAATACCTTAGCCAAATACAGAAAGATTAATAGTTACTACGATAAGTTAATAACCACGCATTTATAAACTAAAGCCTTCTTTTTCAATAAAAAAAATCGTTCGTTTGGAAAATAAAACCCAGTTGAATGAACATGAAAATTGTTTGGTATAACTTTCCATTTGGGTATAATAAATCTAAATATTTTTTTATGGCAAACTATATGAAAAAAAGCATACTCTTCCTCTCCAATTTTCAGCACACCATTCTCAAATCTCAAAACAGAATCATATAGCAAAAACTCTAATGCATAATATCTTTCAAATAGTTTCATTTTTCCATTGTCTGCCTCATATTGTATAATTGTTGACCAATCCCAAAAATTATCAAAATCAATATAATTGTATAATCGTTTTCTGCTTCTAAAATCCTTATTTCGAGCCGCTTCATCAAATCCAATATAATTTACGTTTGTAACAATCTCTTTAAGTTTATTTGTTTTCTTGTAGAGATTAATTAGTAATTCATTGTTCTTAAAAATTGAGAACGCTCCATGAAGAATATTTTCTCTGAATGTAATTACGTCATAATTTTCAATTCCATCGAAGGGTAAAAAAACCTTAAGATTACCATAAATTAAATCGATATCACCATAGCCCCAATAATCATAATTTTTAATTTCTGTCTCAAAAATTCTTCCATACATCGGTTTGAAATCACAAAGTTTATATGGGTTTTTTATATTAACATCTGGATCAATTTTTTCTCTTAATCTCTTAACTAATTCATCCCATGAAAGATTAATTTTTATGAAATTGTTTGGTGTGGGGTATGAAATATCAATATCAGTAAAGAATAAAATATCTAACACATCCTGATTAAATTCTAATCCTTTAATAAAAAAAGGGAAATAATCAGGAATTTTACCATACCACGGTATAATTAGGGCAATTTTATTCATTCAATTTAATTATTTGCACGTTATAATATTCAACAAACATACATATTTTTTTTAAATATAGATTTATCAATTAAAATATTTAGAAAAAAGTACTTTTGTCTGTTCAAACTTTTGTTTAATGCATTCTGAAATACTTAAAAAGTTCCGTACTTTTCTCCTCGACTGGTATCACATCAACAAGAGAAATCTGCCGTGGCGCCATGTTGATGACCCCTACAAAATATGGGTTTCGGAAATCATTCTGCAACAGACTACTGTAGAACAAGGGCGTTCCTATTATCTTCGTTTTGTTGAAACATATAAAACTGTCTTTGAACTGGCAGCCGCAAAAGAACAGGATGTGCTCAAATTATGGCAGGGACTGGGTTACTACTCCCGGGCGCGCAATATGCACAAGGCTGCACAAAACATTGTGAAAGATTACAAAGGTATTTTCCCCAACACTTATAATGATATTATTAAACTCAAAGGTATTGGCCCTTACACGGCAGCAGCCATTTTGTCTTTTGCTTTTAATCAGCCTTATCCGGTAATGGACGGCAATGTGATACGGGTCGTAAGCCGTTTGTTTGGGGTGGAAAAACCCGTAGATACCGTTCCGGGGGTGAAAACGCTAAAAGAAAAACTCACCCTTATATTCGACACTGAAAATCCGGCAGATTTCAATCAGGCCATAATGGAGTTTGGCGCCACCCATTGCCGACAGTCCAATCCCTTATGCGAGAGCTGTTTTGCCCAATCTTACTGCATCGGATTTCAGAATAAAATTGTGACTTTACTCCCAGTAAAATCAAAGCGCGTGGCAACACGTCAGCGGCATTTTATATATTTTGTGCCACTTATAAAATCTGATAACGCTTTGTTTACTTTTATCAAAAAAAGAGGTGAAAAAGACATTTGGCAAGGCCTGTACGACTTTATCCTTTTTGAAAATTCCGAGCCGTTTACACCAAAAGAGTTTTTTAAAAGCGCCGGTTTTAAAAGTTTCTTTACGGACAATGGGCTGGCTTTTAAGACAATACCAAGAAACATGTTTGTATCTCTTCCCGTCTCTCACAAACTGACACATCAAACCATTAACACCCATTTCATTGTGGCCACTACACACGATTTTGAAACGCCATCGGGCTGTATTAAAGTTTCGCTTAATGAACTAAATAACTACCCTCTGCCCAAGTTGGTTGAAAACTTTATTAAAAAGATAAATCTGGATCTTTTTTTAAGTTAAAGGAACAAAACACTTATAACATGGACTGATGTTGTTTTTGTTTACTAAAACTTACTGTGTTTAAAAACACCTCTTATTTAATCTCTTTAGCCAAAAAGATATACACGGGAAAGTGGTCAGAGTAGCCACCCATCCAGGTAGAGCCCACATACGTACGGAAAGGATAACCCGAAAAAGCCCCTTCTTTTTGGGTAAGGAAATTTCTGTTAAAAACTTTGGCCTTAAAGAATGTGTAAGTTGACATGTCTTTTCCTAATAATGTTCCTGTAAAAATAATCTGGTCGAAAAGATTCCAGTTATCGCGATAGGCCAAGCTTCCTAATCCTTCTTTTTTAAGCATATTGTACATCGGATTGAACAATTCAATACTTCCAACCTCGTTAATGTCGCTTTTAGCGCCTAAATGTTTTGATACGCTTTTGTTGTTGGGGTCGTCATTAAGGTCGCCCATAATGATAATTTTAGCACCGGCATCTATTTTTTGAATAGAATCAACAATAGATTTGCACAAATCGGCCGCCGCATTACGTTTAGAGGCGCTACGTTTTTCACCGCCACGGCGCGATGGCCAGTGGTTTACTATAAAATACATGGTTTCACCATCAAATTTTCCGGCCACTACCAACTGATCTCTGGTAATAAAGTCGGGATAATCGGGCATTGTAAGCCTTACAGACTTACTATCGGTAACAGTAAATTTATCTTTTTGGTATAAAAGAGCGACATCATCGCCTCTCTGGTCGGGGCCATCAAAATGAACTATGCCATAATGTGATGCTTTTAAGGAGTCTTGTTTTATCAAATCCTCTAATACAGCACGGTTCTCAACTTCCGAAAAGCCAATAACTACCGGACCACCTTTCACATACTCATTGCCAATCTGAGAAATGACAGTGGCCATATTGCTCAGCTTCTGGTAATACCTTTTCCCATTCCACTTGTAAGTGCCATCGGGAGTGAATTCATCATCATTTTTATTGGGGTCGTTGATGGTGTCGTAAAGGTTTTCAAGATTATAGAATGCAACACATCCCATTTTATACTTCTTTTCTTGTTTATCCTGCGCGGAAACAAGGTGTGCACCGATAAAGAACACAACGGTTAACAATGCTGTCTGTAATAATTTTCTATTCATGATTTTTAAAATATTTGCAAAGATAATATTATTTGACAAGTATTATTTTGGCATTTTGCAAAAGTTTAAATTTTTTAAAATCAAATCGTTCATTATAAAAATTAATGTCTTACCTTTGCCTACTTTTCTCAAAAAACTAACATTTAAACATACGCAATGAAAAGAATCTTATTTTTATTTATGTTTCTGACAGCTGCAATAGTCATGCAGGCTCAGAATGCTAACGTATCAGGAACCGTGTTCGATGCTGAGTCGGGCAAAGTGGTCACAGGTGCAAAAGTGCAGATTGACAATTTTCAAACTATTACAAACAACGAGGGTTACTTTGAGCTCAACAACATCCCAACAGGAAAATCAAGTATTACAATTTCCTCTGATGGTTTTGTGTCAAGTACTTCAGATGCTGAGATTTCAGCTCCTGAAACAAAGCTGGGTGTTTTCAACATCAAGCCCTTTATTTTAAATAATGACGGAACAGGCATTACAGAAGTCACTTTATCTACTCTTGATTTTGATGATGAAAACAAAGGGCAGAATATTTCGGGTCTATTGCACTCTTCCAGCGATGCCTTTACGAATACAGCCAGCTATACTTTGGGTGCTGCTTATTTCCGCGTACGTGGATATGATTCAGAAAATGCACTTGTTTACATGAGCGGCATACAGGTAAACGACCCTGAAACCGGCAGACCGGCATGGTCTGAATGGGGTGGCTTAAACGATGCCATGCGAAACAAAGAAGTAATAAACGGACTCAATGCTTCAAGGTTTTCTTTTGGCTCTGTGGGTGGTGCTACCAACATTATAACCCGTGCATCCATGCAACGCAAGCAAACCAAGCTTTCTTATGCTTTATCCAATAAATCCTACACTAACCGTGTGATGTTTACCTATTCAACAGGACTTATGGAAAACAACTGGGCTTTTACGGTAAGCGGTTCACGCAGGTGGGGAAGCGAAAGCTATGTACAAGGTGTTTTTTATGATGCCTGGGCTTATTTTGGCTCCGCAGAAAAGAAGTTGAACGACAACCACAGCATTGCTTTAACAGCTTATGGCTCCCCTACCAGAAGAGGCATGCAGGCGGCATCAACACAAGAAGCTTACGACCTCCTGGGAACAAATTACTACAATCCCAACTGGGGCTATCAGGCCGGTGAGGTACGCAATGCCAAGGTGAAAAACTTTCACGAACCCATGTTCGTTGCCAATCATTATTGGAAAATAAATTCTAAAATGAAAGTTACCAATTCTCTTTCTTATTCTTTTGGCAGAAACGGCACATCTGGCCTCAACTGGTACAATGCACCCGATCCACGTCCCGATTATTACAGATATCTGCCCAGCTATCAGTTGCTGGACACCCTTATCGACCCTGCTGTGGCTTTGGCTATTGCTAACAACTGGAAAGAAGATGCCAATACAAGCCAGATTAACTGGGATCATTTATATGATGTCAATCGCTTGGCCAATGCTACAGGCTCACAAGCTAATTATGTTATTGAAGAACGCAGAAACGACCAGTCGCAGCTTTCTTTCAACTCATTGCTCAATTGGGAAAAAGGTGAACACATGATAATAAGTGGTGGTTTGGAAGTAAGCAAATACACGGGCAAACATTTTAAGACCATCGTTGATATGCTGGGGGGTGAATACTGGATGGATATTGATCAGTATGCCATACAGGATTTCCCAACCAATCCCGATGCCATGCAAAATGATTTAAACAACCCCAACAGAAAAATTTTAGTTGGAGATAAATACGGTTATAATTACAACACTTATGAAAATTCAGGAATGATTTGGGGACAAACCGAATTCAGCTATAATAAAGTTGAATTCTTTGGTGCTGCCAATGTAGGTCTTACTCAGTTCTGGAGAGAAGGTCTGTATAAAAATGGCCGTGATCCCGAAAATTCTTTCGGCAATTCAGAAAAAAAGAGCTTTACAAACTACGGTGTTAAAGCCGGCGCTACCTATAAAATCAACGGTCATAATTATGTTGTAGGTAATGCAGCATATATTACAAGAGCACCTTTTGTAAAAAATGCTTTTGTTTTACCTACAATCAAAAACACTATAGTACCTGATTTGAAAAGCGAAAATATTTTGTCGGGCGACATCAGTTACATTTTTAAATCGCAGAAAGTCAACTTACGTCTTACGGCCTACCAATCTATTTTTAAAGATGGCGCAAGAATTATCACATACTATCATGATGATTACAAAACTTTCGTAAATATGACCATGACAGGCATTGATAAAACAATGCAAGGATTTGAACTGGGTGCAGATATTAAAGCAACCAGCACCATCACTGTGACGGCTGTAGGTGCTCTTGGCAATTTCCGTTACACATCAAGACCAACAGCAACAATATCACTTGAAAACCAAGCCAGGCCAGATTTAACAGAAACCATTTATCAGAATAATTTTTATGTGTCAGGCACGCCACAAAATGCAGCGTCAATAGGCATTAAATATGCACATCCCAAATACTGGTTCTTCAATGCCAACATCAACTATTTCGATAAAATGTGGCTCGATTTCAACCCTGAAAGAAGAACCGAAAATGCCATTACCGGCATGGGTTATGGCGACACTCTGATTTCAGCAATAACTAAACAGCAACAACTCGATGGTGGTTTTACCCTTGATGCTTCCATTGGAAAGTCTATCGTTTATAAAAAATATTATATCAATATTAATTTTAGCATGAGCAATATCCTGAATAATCAAAAATTGATTACAAATGGTTATGAACAGATGCGCTATGATTTTGTAACTAATAATTTGGACAAATTCAAGCCAAAATATTTTTACATGTTGGGCAGAACGTTCTATCTCACAGCATCAATCAGGATATAATAAAAATTATTTAGAAAATATATAAACTATAAAATTAAAAATATCATGAATAAATTCCACAGTATATTAATAGGCTTTTTAATCCTTGCAGGTACCACCCTTATGTCGGGCTGTATAAAAGGAGAATTTGACACACCACCGGTTGTTGTTCCCAAAGTTGATTTTCCGGCCACCACAAGTATTCCCCAGCTAATTGCCATGTACACTTCGGGCGTAGTAAATATAAACACCGACATCGTTGTGAAAGGTTTGATAGTGGGCAATGATGAAACCGGCAATTTGTACAAACAAATAATCCTTCAGGATGACACTTCCGGTCTTCAGATTCAGATTGACCAAAAAGATTTATACACAACTTATAAACTGGGTCAGAGAGTTTTTGTAAAATGTAATGGACTGGCTCTTGGTCAGTATGGTGGCAACTTACAGTTGGGTTATAATGTAGGTGGTACTATTTCGCGCATACCGTCAAACAAAGTGGCTGATCATCTTTTTCTCGACAGCTTACCCTGCATTCCACCGGCACCGCGCCTTGTTACTATCCCAACATTGTCAAACGCATATCTCAATATGTTGGTTAAATTTGACAGCTTGCATTTTGCAGACCCCGGACTGCCATTTGCCACAACCACTGCAACCACCAACCGCAATTTGCTTGATCCTGTTGGAAATATTATCGTATTACGAACCAGCAATTATGCTTCCTTCCAGCCTCGTTTGATGCCTGCAGGAACAGGTTCTGTTACAGGTATTTTGGGCATTTTCAATGGCACTTACCAACTCTATATACGCGATTTGAACGACCTGCAGGGTTTTGCTCAATAATAGAGCATTTTTTAACCATTAAATAAAAAAATAAAATTTATAATATGAACAGAATAAATAAAATTTTAACAAGCCTGTGTATTGTCGCTGCAACGGCGTTTATGAGCAGTTGCATTAAAGATAAGTTTGATGTTCCCGCTGAAAAAATCCCTTCACCAGGATTAACAGCTAACACAACAATTGCAGCACTCAGAGCCATGCATACTGTGGCAGGTCAACTTGATACGCTGAATACAGACATTATTATTGAAGGCGTTGTAGTTGCTACCGATGAATCGGGAAATTTATACAAAGATATTGTTATACAGGACAGTACTGGTGGTGTTGAAATATTGCTTGACCAAACCGACATTTATACTTTTTTCCGCTTAGGTCAAAAAATATTTATAAAATGCAATGGATTGTACCTTGGTGACTATGGTGGCAATGTGCAATTGGGATATAAATACAATGGCACAATCGGAAGGATTCCAGCTGTGTTTATTAAAGATCATTTTTTTGCTGACGGCTTACCGACAACACCTCCAGCAGCTAAAGTAATTACCATTCCTAATATTTCATTAAGCAACATTGGCACACTTGTTCAGTTCGACAGTGTTTACTTTCCCGAAGCCGGATACATTTTTGCCACAACCGATGCAAGTGCCACCAATCGCGTTTTGAGTGATGCTTCTCAAAATCAGCTAATAGTACGCACCAGTATGTATGCTAATTTTGCCGGTAAAATAATACCCTCCGGATATGGCTCTGTAAGAGGCATATTAAGCACTTTCAATGGCGCTTACCAGTTCCTTATACGCGATGCAAATGATCTGATCGGTTTTTCTTCTAGTATTCAGGCCATTCTTTTTGATGAAACGTTTGCATCGGGCATAGGTAATTTTACAACTTTCAGTAAAATAGGCGCTCAGGTTTGGACACACGACCCCAGTTATGTTTGCATGAAAATGTCGGGCTATTCCGGCTCTAACCAGAATAATGAAGACTGGCTTATTTCTCCTGCTATTAATCTGAGTCAGAACGACAGCGTTTACCTCACTTTCGACCATGCAATCAATTACGGCACAACCAATATTTCTACCAATCACACGGTATGGGTTTCTAAAGACTACACCAGTGGAGATCCTACATTGGCAACATGGACACAACTAACTGTGCCAACATATCCGGCAGGAAGCAATTGGAATTTTCTGAATTCAGGTACCGTTAACTTCGATTCTAGTGTTTGGGGACAAGCCAATGTGCACTTTGCCTTTAAATATCTGAGCACCACTTCAGGCTCTTCTACATGGGAAATTAAGAACGTAAAACTTAAAGGCACAGACCTGTAAATGGCTGTATAAAAAAATGAGAAAGAGGCTGGACAAAATCCGGCCTTTTTTTTTGCAATATAAACGGCCACAAAAACACTAAAGCACTAAAATTCACAAAAATTTCCAGAAAAATTTAATTGAAAGATGTTAGTTTGGACAACGCCTCACTGACATCACCCACTTCATAAAAATATAAAAGAAGTTTATCGTTGGCTTCTTTCATGCGGCATTGGGGTGGATTGGATTTAATATAATTTAAAATATTCATAAACCTTTCAGATGCAAAGAAAGCACTGTCTTGATTTTGAATAAAGTAACAGGTAAGGACCCTGTTTTTAAGCACAATTTTTTCCATGCCCGACAGTTTTCCAAGCCATCTCAGGCGCACCACATTGAACAGCTCTGTAGTTTGCGCAGGTATAGGTCCAAAGCGGTCAATCAAATTGTTGCTGTAAATTATCAAATCCTCTTCGCTTTCAATGTCGTTTATTTCTTTGTAAATAATCAGGCGTTCGGCTGTGTTGCTTATGTATTCTGTAGGTATTAGAATTTCTAAGTCCGACTCAAAATTACATTCTTTGATGTAGTTTTCTGCAGGATTAGCGGCATCGTTAAAATATTGTTTAAAGTCATTTTCTTTAAGCTCTGTAACTGCCTCATCAAGAATACGGTGGTACATTTCAAAGCCAATTTCTGATATAAAACCGCTTTGCTCTGCGCCGAGCAGGTTGCCGGCGCCCCTAATATCAAGGTCTCTCATGGCTATATTGAGCCCGCTGCCCAAGTCTGAGAAGTCTTCAATGGCTTTGAGTCTTTTGCGGGCCTCGCCTGTTAATGAAGACACAGGAGGGCATACCAGATAGCAAAAAGCTTTTCTGTTGCTGCGCCCTACTCGGCCCCTGAGTTGATGCAAGTCGCTGAGGCCGAAGTGATGGGCATCAACAATAATGATGGTATTTACATTCGGTATATCCAGGCCCGATTCAATAATGGTTGTCGCCAATAAAACATCATAAGCGCCATCCACAAAATCAATCATTATCTGCTCCAAATCAGTACCTGAGAGTTGTCCATGACCTATTGCAATTTTTAATTTTGGCAACCATTTCTGAAGCACATTGGCCAGCTCATATATATTCTGTATGCGGTTATTGACAATAAAAACCTGACCGCCTCTCGAAATTTCATATACAATGGCTTCTTTGATTACTTCTTCGTTGAAACTGATAATCTTAGTAAGTATAGGATACCTGTTGGGAGGAGGTGTATTGATGATTGACAGGTCGCGGGCGCCCAACAACGAAAATTGAAGTGTACGTGGAATTGGCGTGGCAGTAAGTGTTAAGGTATCCACATTAACTTTTATATGTTTTAATTTTTCCTTTAGTGCCACGCCAAATTTTTGTTCCTCATCTATGACCAGCAAACCAAGATCTTTAAACACCACATCCTTGCTGATAAGCCTGTGTGTTCCAATAATGATGTCTGTTCTACCCTCTTTTAGCCGGTCAAGGCTTTCTTTAATTTTCTGACCCGATTTGAGGCGACTTACATAATCAATGGTACAGGGAAAATCTTTAAGTCTTTCTTTAAAAGTATTATAATGCTGAAGGGCCAGAATAGTTGTAGGCACCAGCACTGCCACCTGCCTGCTTTCAGTTGCCACCTTAAAAGCCGCCCTAACGGCTATTTCTGTTTTTCCGAAGCCAACATCACCGCAAATAAGCCGATCCATAGGGTTTTCCGATTCAAGGTCTTTTTTAACATCTATGGTCGATTTGATTTGGTCAGGCGTGTCTTCATAAATAAATGAAGCCTCCAGTTCTCGCTGCAAATAAGTATCGGGCATGAATGCATGTCCTTTGGTAGCTTTACGCAAGGCATACAAGCGTATAAGATCTTTGGCAATATCCTTAACTCTCTTTTTAGTTTTGGCTTTGAGATTCTGCCAGGCCATAGAGCCTATCTTGTGAAGCACCGGTTCTAACCCTTCTTTGCCCGAATATTTGGAAATGCGGTGCAGTGAGTGTATGCTCAAATAAAGCAAATCGTTGTCCCTGTAAATAATTCTCAGGGCCTCCTGCTCTTTGCCATTGATTTCCACTTTTTCAAGTCCCGAAAAGCGGCCAATGCCATGATCAATATGGGTGATGTAATCGCCGGGTTGCAGGTTATTAAGCTCTTTAAGGGTGAATGCCTGTTGTGTTTTATACCCTTCACGCAACCTGAACCTGTGATAGCGTTCGAATATCTGATGGTCGGTATAACAGGCTATAAGAGCGTTGCTGTCAACAAAACCCTCATATATGGAATTATGTATTATCTGATATACAATGTTATTATCATCTTCTTTGTTCCCGAGCATGTCGCTGAAAATATTTTCTAATCGCTCGGCCTGACTTGAAGAACTCACAAAAATATAATTCTGAATGCCCGCTGCTGTATTTTGCCTCAGGTTGTTTATCAGCAGGTCAAATTTTTTATTAAAAAGCGGCTGAGGTACGGTATCGAAAATGTAGTTAACAGTATCTTTAAAATATGTTGTCAAGCCCAGATCAATGCCAATAAATTTTACAATGTGATTGTTCAGCTCAATTACAGATAAATGGTTTTCTGCAACTGCATTTGTTACATTATGTTCGTTATAATGTGTTGTGGTGCGTTCCCACAGGTGATGCACCTCATCAAAAACAATTTCTGCATTTTCAAAGCCAACTATAGTTTGGGGGCCGAAAAACGAAAAAACTGCTGTTTTGTTCAATTTAACTTCTGCACCACTCAGGTTGGGTATAATTTTAATCTTGTCTTTTTTTTCAACAGAAACCTGAGTGACTACATCAAAAGTACGGAGAGATTCTATCTGATTGCCCGACAACTCTATACGGTAAGGATTTTCGTTGCCAAAAGAAAAAACATCAATGATGCCTCCCCTTATCGAAAATTGTCCCGGCTCTACAGTAAAGTCAACCCTGTCGAAATGATTTTCTGTCAGTTTGTCAATCAGCATCTGCAGATTAAGGTTGTCGCCTTTCTTAAGCTTGTAAATACTTTTTTCAAATGCTTCTTTGGTAACCACTTTTTCGAAAATGGCTTCGGGATAGGTTACTATAAAAAGAGCAGATGCCGCATGGGCCGATATTTTACTGATGACCTCTGTGCGCGACAATATGTTGATGTTGTCAACATCGTCTTCCTTTTGGGTTCTTTTAAAGGAAGAAGGGAAAAAAAACACTTTTTTTTGTTCGGGTTTCTTATCTATATCTCCCAATAAAAATTCTATATCATTGTAAAAATAGGCAGCACTTTCCTTATCATTCATTACAAACAAAACAGTATTAGAAGTGAGTTTGTGCAGTGCTGCCACGGCAAAAGCCCTTGAAGAGCCTGCCAGACCATTAAAAGAAAAAAATTTATGTTTTCCTGATGTTATATCTGATGCAATTTCTTTCAGGCTTTGTTGCGCTGAAAATTTTTCTAAAAGGTCAAAGGTTTTCAATAGAGATTTTTTATCTTATTTTATTTTTTGCATAAATTTTTCTTTGTTTACAACAACGCGTGTGTGTGTTCCTGAGCCTATTTCTCCTGTTTCATCAAAAGCATTTACTTTAAATGTCAGTTGTCTGCCATCAATCCCTGTCAACTCCGAGAAGCAAATAACCTTTTGACCTATGGGTGTGGCTTTTAAATGCTTCACATTGACTTCAGTTCCCAGGGTAATACTTCCTTCGGGCAAAAAAGACATCACAGACTGCTGGGCTGTAGATTCCATAAGGCCTATCATGGCAGGTGTGGCAAACACTTCAATGAGCCCCGACCCATAGCGAGCAGCAGTGTCTTTTTCTGCAACAATAATACTTTGTTCGCCTTTGATTCCTTTTTTTAGTATATTTTCCATATTTATTTTTTTTGTTTTTCCCCTCCATAATATATCGTTAGGGTTTTCTTTACATTCTCATTAAGGCTGAATAATACAGGACACGTTTTAATTGCCCTTTCAAAAATTAATTTTTCTTTTTCCGAGTAATTATTATGTGGAAATTTAAGGTCTATTATTATTTCTCCAACCTTTCTGGGATTGCTTGCCATTATTTTTGTCACATGGGCTTTGAGTCCTTCAATATTAATATTATCGTGTCTGGCAATAATGCCCAGCACGCTTATCATGCAAGCCCCCAAAGAAGTAGCCAGCAAGTCGGTTGGTGAAAAAGACTCACCTTTGCCCTCATGATCAACCGGTGCATCGGTAATTATTTCAGTACCTGAGCGCTCATGGCGCGCATTTACTCTTAAGTCTCCCAAATATGTTAAAGTATATTCTTCCATAATGCTTTTTAATTTTCACAAAGTTAAATAAAAAGAAAAAATGATTAATTTTTTAATGCCCTTTTAATAAAACTTGCATTTTTTATCTATATTTGTTTTTCAACAGATTTATAAAGGTTTTTTGTAATTATTTTAATTTTTTATTTTATGAAAAGAGTCGTTTTTCTTTTGGTTTTGGGATTATTCATATTGCAAAGTGCAATAAGTTATGCCGTTTCGGCATATCCCGGTTTAATTGAATTTGTGCAACCCGACGGATCAATTGTAAATATTTATCTTAAAGGAGATGAACAGTTAAAGTGGGCTCAAACCGAGGATGGATACACTCTTTTGTACAATCGAGCCGGATATTTGGAATATGCTGTACTAGACTCAAAGTCTGACCTCGTTCCATCAGGAGTAATTGCTAAAAACATCTCTCAAAGAGACAATCTGTCGGCTTCACTTTTATCAAACACCTCTAAAGAGTTATTTTTCAGTAATTCTCAAATTTCCATAATAAAACAAATAAAAAATATTCAAAAACAAGAGTCAAACAATTCAAAATCATTTCCTACCACAGGAAGCAGAAAGTTAATTTGTCTTTTGATAGGTTTTAGCGATTTGTCTTTCACGAAAACGCAAACAGAATTTTATAATCTTTTTAATCAGGTTTCATATACAACAGGAGGCGCTACAGGAAGCGTTAAAGATTTTTATCTTGAAAACTCCTATAATTTATTTAATTTGTCTGTTGATGTTGCTGGTCCTTATACTGCCAGCCAAAGTCAGGCTTATTATGGAGCCAATGACATTAATGGTAATGACACACTGCCGCGTACCTTAGTAATGGAAGCCATCAATTTGGCCGACCCTGACGTTGACTATTCAGACTTTGATAATGATGCCGATGGTTATGTTGACGGGATTTATATTATTTATGCAGGTTATGGAGAAGAAGCCGGTGGTGGTGCGAATTGCATATGGGCACATGCATGGTCTACAACTTCTCCTATTACTGTGGATGGTGTTTATTTGAACAGATATTCATGTTCTCCGGAATTAAGAGGCAACTCCGGAACAAATTTAACACGTATAGGCGTAATTTGTCATGAGTTTGGGCATGTTCTTGGCGCTCCCGATTATTATGACACAGACTATGGAACAGGAGGTGAGTTTTCGGGCACCGGAAACTGGGATGTAATGGCAAGTGGTACATGGAACAATAGCGGCGCAACTCCTGCCCATCACAATGGTTTTACAAAAGTAGTGTGCTATAATTGGGCATCAACAACCGTTTTAAGCACACCTTCAATCATAACTCTTAATAATGCTGAAGAAAACAGCAATAGTTTCTACAGGGTAAATACATCAACTACAAATGAATATTTTTTCTTAGAAAACAGGGAACAGCATAAATTTGATGGCTATATACCCGGCAGCGGGATGATAATATATCATGTTCATAGTGCGGTTTTCAGCGACACATACAAAATAAATGCAACTTATCCCCAAAAAATGTATCCTGTTGCCCAAAATGCAACTACAAACCCCGGTAGTACGCCTGCATCCTATGGAACCATTAATGCTTCTACTTGTGTTTGGACAGGAGAAGGTTCAACAAAAAATAAATTTATGGATGGCACTACTCCAACCTCAAAATCATGGGCTGGTGCTAATACAGGAAAGCCTATAACTGCCATTTCCAGAAATGCTTCTGCTAAAACAGTAACTTTCGACATTTTAGGCAATCCCAGAAACATTACAGCTGTAACCATCAGCACATCACAGATCAATCTTTCGTGGGCACTTAATACCCTTGGCAATCAGGTAATTGTTGCATGGTCAGCAGATGGCAATTTTGGAACACCTGTTAATGGAACAACCTACACCGCCGGAAACACGATATCGGGAGGCGGCACTATAATTTATGCCGGCAGTGCTACTTCATTCAACCATACTGGTTTAAACATTGGCACTACTTATTATTATAAAGCATGGTCGGTGCTGACAGGTACAAACTATTCATTAGGAATGACCACCAATGCTACAACCCAGACAGGGAACCCCACTACTTTTACTGCAATAGCAGCTAACAGCACACAAATTAATCTTAACTGGGGTTTAAACAGCTCGAACAATAATGTCATTGTAGCATGGACTGCAGACGATAATTTTGGAACCCCTGTTAATGGTACTTCCTATACTGCAGGCAGCACCATTCCTGGTGGAGGAGCGGTTATTTATGCCGGCAATGCAACTTCTTTTTATCACTCCGGACTCAACTTAAACACCACTTATTATTACAAAGCCTGGTCGGTACTAACAGGAACAAATTATTCTACCGGCACCACTGCTTCTGCAACAACCGAATGTCTTCCTGTGCGTACCTCATTTCCTTTTGTTGAAAGTTTTGACACCCCTAATGCTTCAAACTGCTGGGAAGTTATCGACAACTACTCTTTTGCGCACTTGGGTAATGAACAGAAATGGGAGTTTGGGACAATGGATTATGGTTTGACAGGCTCAACAGGTATTTATGCTTATATCAACAGCGATGCATGGGGAAGTGGCAATTCCCAAAATACAGATTTAATCTCTCCTTCTTTCGACTTTTCGGGTTATACAGGCGTTAATGTTTCTTTTAAACATTTTTATGCGTGGTATCAGGATGGTGATAAAGCGACTTTTTCATACAGTACGGATGATGGCCTTTCGTGGACAAGTGCCAAAATATGGTATGAAACAACTGCTACAAATGCCACTTTTGACACAACAATAGTAGCTCTTGCAGGACAGTCTCAGGTTAAATTTAAATGGAACTTTGTGGGCGAGTGGAGTTATTTTTGGAGTGTTGACGACATTTCTGTTACTGCAACAGCCTCTTCCAGCTTAACTGTATCAAATACAACTGTAAGCTTAAGCTCTAATATGGCATATCAAAATGTTACTATTAAAAACGATGGCGAACTCACTATAGAAGATGATAAAATTTTAACTGTAACTGGTAATTTCATTATTGAATCTGATGTAAATGGCACCGGTTCTTTTGTTGACAATGGTTCTGTTATTATACAGGGAAATACTGAGGTTTACAGATTTCTTCCATACGATGCTAATGACCTTGGCTGGTATATTTCTGCTCCTATAAAGAATGCCAGTGATGCGGTTTTACGCACAGATGCCGATGGCATTTATTATTACAACGCCCCTACTGCGCACTGGGCTTTGGTTCCGGCATCTTCAACACTGACGCCTATGTTGGGCTATGTCACGCTTTACAACAATTATGGCAGTATCAGTGGAAATAAAACTGTTAATTTTACAGGAAGCGAACTGAACACAGGATCTGTAAGCAACAACAACCTCGTCAGAACGACTTCTCCTGTTAATTATGGATGGAACCTTGTTGGTAATCCATACCCCTCTTCTATTGATTGGGATTTGGTGGTTGGTTCTGACAATATGGCTTTTATCAACAGCACACACCTTAATCCGACGGTTTATATAAGAAATCACGACGGCAGCGTGAGGACCTATACGCCCAACATAACTACTGAAGATCCCGGCAGAATTATTTCATCTACTCAGGCTTTCTGGGTTCAGGTCAATTCATCTTATGCCTCGGCCTCTCTTTCTCTGAACAACACACACAGAGTTCATGGAACAAACATAATGGAAAAATCAACAAGCAGTGATTTGTTGAATTTAAAAATTGAACGTGACGGCTTGATAAACTTTAGTGATGTAACAAAAATTTATTTTAAAAATGGAGCTACGGAGGATAATGATGAAGCTTATGATGCTGTTAAAATGTTTTCTCAAAACGCCATACATCCTCAAATTTATTCAATTCTTGCCAATAATGAAGAGCTTGCTGTTAACTCTTACCCTGAACTTACATCAGGCAGAAGTGTTGCTCTCGGGTTTAACACTGAAACCGAAGGGCTGTTTACAATTTCTTCTGAAGGCGTAAGTACTTTTAACAATAATGTGAACATAATACTGGAAGACACCTACGAAAATGTTCTCATTGATTTGAATCAGAACGATTCTTATACATTTAGCAGTCCTGTAAACAACTCAAAAAATCGTTTTATAGTACATTTTTATTTCACGCCTTCTTTAATTGAAAATGGCTCTGTAAGTGACATTGATATATATACGCATGAAAATGCCGTTTACATTTCCAATGTCAGTGAAGACAATACTTTTGTAAACATTTACAATATATTGGGTGAAATTGTTGTTTCTAAAGGTCTTACTGCCAATACGCTGAATAAGGTGAATACTTCATTGGCAGGCGGACAGTATATTGTAAAAGTGATGGGCAATAAGACAAATAAAACACAAAAGGTATTTCTCAAATAAGTCAATTAAAAGACATATTCACTTTTGTTTGGTTGATAAATTATTAATAACATGTTTATGAAAAATTTATTTGCTTTTACCTTTTTTATTTTAACAATCCATCTCCTTAAGGCTCAGCCTACCCTAAGCTGGCAAAAATCTTATGGAGGCAGTGGTCACGAATATGCGTGGAAAACCATTCCTACTTCTGATGGCGGATTTGCATTCGTTGGTTTTTCCGAATCTGTTGACGGAGACCTCTCCGGCCATCATGGCACAGCCACCAACAACGACCTCTGGGTGTGTAAAATGAATGCCTCAGGCACCATTCAATGGTCAAAACTTTTTGGCGGCAGTGAGGATGATGAAGGGTACGACATTCTTCAAACCAGCGATGGTGGCTTTATGGTTGCCGGATGGACCGACTCCAACGATGGCGATGTAACGGGACATCATGGCTCGGCCGGAATGAGTGATTTTTGGGTGCTGAAATTAAATGCTGCGGGCGTTTTGGATTGGAATATGTGCTATGGAGGCACCGACGATGATGATGCAGCCGCTATCGTTCAAACCATTTCTGGTGATTTTTATGTGGGCGGTTCAACAAGCTCAAATGATGGTGATGTAAGCGGAAACCATGCTGCTTATTACTCCGACTTCTGGGTTATCAAAATCAGCAATTCGGGTACTTTATTAAATCAAAAATGTATTGGTGGCTCTGATTATGAAGAAGGCATCAATATGATTTTAACTGCTGATGGCGGTTGTGCTATTGTGGGCAGAACCAGTTCTACTGATGGTGATGCCGTGGGTTATCATGGTGGCTCAGACATGTTGATTGCAAAACTAAATTCAAGTTTGGGTGTTGATTGGTCGAAATGTTATGGCGGCTCTGAAACCGAAGAATGCAATGCCATTGTTCAATTAACCGATGGCAGTTTTGTGGCCCTTGGATATACCAGCACACAAAATAATGGTGATGTTGCAGGACATCATGGCTCTCAAGGCTCAGATGATTTCTGGTTGCTGAAGCTTACCTCTGCTGGTGACATTACATGGGCTAAGTGTTTTGGTGGTGATGGCGATGACCAGGCCAACGGTCTGACAAAAACCATGGATGGTGGTTTTGTGATGAGCGGTTTGACTAATTCTACCAATGGCGATGTGGCTGGCTTTCATTCGGGAGGCTTCTTTGACCCCGACACATGGGTGTGTAAAGTTAACAGTTCTGGTATTTTTGAATGGCAACGCTGTTGTGGCGGCTCCGGTCAGGATGAAAGCTTTAATGTGTATGAAGAATCGGCCGGTGTTTATGTTGTTACAGGCTTTACCTATTCGGGCAATTATGATGTTACTGTAAACTATGGCAGTGCTGATGGCTGGATTTTTAAAGTAACAGGTACAGCCGGTATTAATGAAGTTAGCAATAATTCTTTTGAAATATTTCCCAATCCATTTAATGATGATATTAATCTGAGTCTATCAGACAAATTTTCTGATGTACAAAAAATAATTATTAGCGATGTGCTTGGAAAGCAATGGATCGTTATAGAAAACACCAGCCTTATGTCTGACTATAAGATAGAAACTACAGCCCTGCCCTGTGGTGTTTATTTTATTGAAATGCTGGGCAGCAATTACAGAAGCACAGCCAAGCTTGTTAAAAATTAAAAGCCTTGCTATATACTTTTATAATTTTTTTCATACCACTCTTTCATCGAATCGGATTTTATTTCGGTATTTACTTTGGATTCTATTTTCTTTTGGGCATTTAAAATAGCATTGCTGATAAAGGGATGCGAAATCATTTCATCTTTTTCCATGCCCATTTTATCCATTAAGCCTCTTATGCGTTCTGCCCCAAACATCATAAATAAAGGCTCATCAAGAGACAGGTAAAAGCTGTATGAAATTGCTTTGTCCACAGCACCCAAATTGTCAAAAATTTCTTTTTCCACACTGCTTAAAGGATAATGCTCTGCAAAAAGAATTAATATTTCGGGATTTACCAATGCTAATTTATCAACAAAAATCTTTGATTGAAAGGCGTCTGCATCTATTAGATTAATTTTACCGTGTTCAAACGACCCGCCATCCTGAGTTTTTACATACGTTATTTTACTGCCATCAAGTATTTGGGCAATATATTTTGAAGTGTCTGAAAAATAACACGCCAAAAAAACAAGCTGGCCTTCGTCGGCCTGTTTTTTTGCATCGGCTAACAGATTAGAATATTTTTTTTCAAACGACATCCACACTTTATCATCAAGTTTATGAACAGGGCTTTTTTTACTGAATGGCCACATAATACAACAGTTTTTAATTTTTACAATGTAAAGCTACAAATTGTTTAGTACAAAACATCAGCAAAAAAGGGTTTTTCATTTTTAATATGGATTTTTTATATAAAACCCATCTCAATAAATAATTTTAAATCAACAAATCATGAAATACCTATTGTATCTGACCCTTTTAAGTTTTCTCATGGCTTGTGCCGGTGCTGTTAAACCCGACGAATCCTTAATGACAAATAAAACTGATGACACTTTGTCTCATCAGAAAAAACTAATTGATTCATTGATAGCGACTATAAATGACAATTATGACATGTTGCATTATGACATGACACCTTCGGTTTACAGATTATCTGAAATGGGTTTTCCTGCTTTAATAGCTGTTTTGCCTCTGCTGAACAACCCTAATACAGACACCCGCATGCATGCCCAGCATGTTACTGAAGGCGTGGCCATGCAATTTTATGGTTTTGTTTCCGGGCAAGGTTTTACAAGCCATCCTGAAGGTGAAGAAAAATCCCGTGTTCTTTTCAAATCAATTGGCTATGACTGGAATGATACCATTATTGCACACAGGGAAATGGCCATAAAAAAATGGGTAAAGTGGATTTTAGAAAATAATTATGCTAACAACTGCATTGATAAGGAAGCAGCACTGAAAATTGCAAAAGAAGATGCTCAAACAGCCTATCGAGACTTGTCTATATATGATGTTGAGGTCCGGTATATAGCTGGCAACTGGCAGGTGGACTATAATTTATCGAATCCGCAAATGCTGGGCGGAGGACCTCATTATATTATTTGTGGCAAGACAGGAAGCATTTTGAAGCGCCGGTATGAACAATAGAAAATAAAAATTAATTACATTTGTTATTCCTTACTTTTATAACTTATTCCCAATGAAAAAATTAATACTCTTTTTATGGGTTTTATGTCTGTCTCAAAACACTAATGCCCAACATATAAATACTATAGCCGCTTACGACAACCAAAGCTCGTACACCAGTGGGCTGTATGCCCTCGAAGACACAGCTGTTTTTCGCTACAGTTGGTACTATCAGGAATGGTTCCCGCTTGAAAACACAGGGCTGACTCGCATTAATGATACAGTAAGCGTTTCTGCTCTGGCTGTTTACAACAACAAAAGCAGTAATTCGAGCGGGCTGTTTGTGTTTTCTGATACCGCCGTTTTTAATTACAACTGGATAACGGCCACATGGTATGCCCTATCTAATGATGGATTGCCCAGAGTTTTAAACAAACCCGATGTGCGGCAATTAACCGTCTATGGCGATTCGGGTTCAAGCAGCAATGCCACTGTTTTTGCTTTGACCGACACTGCCGTTTACCGCTACAGTTGGTATTACCAGGAGTGGACTTCATTGCCAAATACCGGCTTTCCTCTTTCTTCTAAAGCCATGAAAGACAAAGACGTTTTTGAAGCCAAGGCCTACCCCAATCCTTTTTCTGAGAATTTTTATATGGAGCTGAAACTGCCCGATGCCTTTGATGAAAAAATTGAAATTGCAGCATTTAATGAGCAGGGTGTGCTGATAAAAAACTATGTCATAGAAAAGACAGATACTTTTAAACCCGAAACAAGTTACTGGCCGGCTGGCATGTATTTTTTTGAAATAAAAGCGGGTCATTTTTTAAAAACAATAAAAACCATTCGTATTAAATAAAAACCCTATAATATGAAAAATTTTTTTTACCTATTATTTTTCTTTTGTACAAACTTTCTGTACGCGGGAACAGGTGGCGCAAGAGATGAATATTTTTTTGTTGGTATTATCATGCTTGTATTAGTGCTTATACTGGGGATATTATATCTCATCAGCTTTATCATAAAAAAAATAAAGAAAAGCAAAGAACAGGCTGAGGTTGCTGAGCAAACAGATAGTAGCCTCATTTAATACAAATCCTTTGTAGCCTTTTTAATACAGCAGAAAAAACGCAAAATAAATATTTTGTTGTTAATTTTATTATGGCACACAAGAAGCTGTGCAGGTTCGGTTTATTTTACATTAAAACCTTATAAAAAAGAATTTACTTTTTTTTTAAAATTGTTTATATTAATCTTTAAAATAAAATTTCTATTTTATATCTAAATATTTTAATAATTTTGTTTTGTTAATTTTCATAAAAACAACATAAAATGATTATTATATGAAAAAGATATTATTCGTGTTTTTAATGGCCTCTTTTATTGGTGTAAAATTCTTGTTTTCACAACAGCTCATTCAAAGCACACCTACAGGTGGTGCATGGAACAGTGGCGGCACATGGGTTGGCGGTATTATCCCTGGTGCTACCGACACGGTGGTTATCAACGGAACCGTCACAGTATCTCTTAATGTAAACTGCAGTAAACTTATTATTTCGCAGGGCGCTGTACTTACAAACAGCAATACTTATGTAACTATTAATGTAACCGGTGATATTATTAACAATGGCAGTATTTTACACACTAACACCTCTCCCTTAGATGATTTTAAGGTAAACCTGTCGGGCGACTTGTACAACAACGGTGTATGGCAATCCATATACACTCAGTTTACAGGACTAACAGTGCAGAACATTTACTGTCAGAACAACAATTATCTTTTTACCGAAGGACCAATGACTGTTACTAACGCAGGGCTGCAGCTTGTGGCTCAAACGCCTTTACTACTTAAAAGTGCATTAAACCTCAATCATGCTACGCTTAACCTGCAGGGATACGACCTGTTTCTGGATGGCAATGGCAGGTTAAAAAGAGGCACTGTAACTCAGGTTGCTGATGTGTATTTCAACAATAATGGTCAGTTGGGCGGCTATCAGGATACCCTTTTAATTACAGGAGACACCATCACATTGCAGAATAAAGCCCATTTCGGAACATTGACCGTTCAGGGTGTATTTATTGTAACAGATACACTGCGCAACGGAAATAATGAAGGCATTTCTACGCTGGATATTATTGGAAGCTTTATCAATCAGGGTAACATTGTACATAATTACACCTCTGTTTATGATAATGTAACCCTAAAAATTTCAGGAGATATTTATAATTATGGCATTTGGGAGCCCACCTACACCAAAACACGCTTAACAGGCTCAACAACACAACATCTGTATTGTGCCCAGGATAAATATTTCTTTTCTGATGGTAATATTGTGGTTGACAACCCTTCTGTTCAGATTATTGCAGAAACACCTCTTTATCTGAAAAGTCCGCTGATTCTCAACTACTCAACATTGAATTTACAAAACAATGATTTGTTTATGAACAGCAGCGGAAAAATTAAAAATGGCTCTGTAAATAATGTTCAGAACCTTTATTTCCCAAACAACGGCAAGCTTGGCGGTGCGCAGGATACACTTACCTTATCGGGCGACACTATAAAAATAAATAATAAAGGTCAAATGGGTAAGGTTACTATAAATGGTGTTTTGTTGATTAATGACTCTCTTACCAATCACGAAAGTCTTAACTGGATAACTGTTAACGGTAAAGTCATTAACAATGGTGTTATTTATCGCACCGTCATTTCAACAGGCGACAGTTATAATATTATAGTTTATGGAGATGCCATTAACAATAATACCTGGACGCCTCAGCATACAGAGGTAACAGGAAACCTGACAAATAACGCCGGCTGGACGGTGAGCAGTATGACCTTCTCAGGCAATGCTATGCGTACTATAAAAGGTACAGGTCTTTACTCGAGCGGTAATATTTACTTTAAGGACACACTTAACCTTATTGGAAATAATGTCATACAAAAGCTGCTGAAATATCCTTCATACCCAACTACAGTCGTTGTTGTACACCCCAATGCCTCTCTCGAAATAACCGATAAAGTGGCCCCTGCCGAACTGGTCAACTATGGAAAGGTCTTCTGGAAACACGATATTAACTGTGTCTCGGCAGCCAATTATGATTTTTACCAGGGACAGATACGGAACAATGCAGGGTGCAGTGTGAGCCAGATAGTGTTGGAAACATTCAGCAACAGCCCTGCGCCCGGCACAACAGATGCCATAAACCGTTACTGGAGAATGTACAATATTCCTTTTTCGTACAACGACACTTTGCAACGCATCATTCTGACTTATGCCGATAATGTACTTAACGGAAACGCTCAGGCAGGTCTTAAAGTTTTCCATTCGGACAATTCCGGAATTACCTGGAGGCAAATTACACAGGGCGTAACCATAGATACTGTCAACAAAAAAGCGACCATCCTCAATGCGCCTCCTGTAGGGCTATACACGCTGGCTTCGCAAACTACCGGAGTTTTTTCTGTAAGACCATCACTCACTTCACTTAATAACAACACAGGTGGCAACAGCATCATGTCTTTTATTGTTTACGGTTCGGGCATTACACCAAACTGTTTACCCCGCTTATACAACAGCGACCTGTTGCATACCATTACACCCGACACTATTCAGGTAAGCCCCACGGGCGATGCCGTACAGCTTTTCTTTACACTTACCACAGAGCCACTGGGTGTTTATGATGTAGTGGTAGAAATTCCCGGAGACACCATTATGACCTTGCCTGATGCCTTTACTATTGAGCAGAAGCAAACACCTGAGCCATTCGTACATTTAGCAGGGCGTGATCAGATTATGCCGGGCCGTTGGCAAACCTATACAATCATTTATGGCAACACAGCCAATATTGATGCAAGGGCTACGCCCTTGTTTCTGGCTATAAGCGAGGTCCCCGGACTTGAAGTGGAATTTGTTGATTTTGCCGTTACCATGACAGACTTTTCAATTCAAATGGGCTACGACACCTTATTCCTCGATACCATGTCTATTTACATTAATACTGACACAGCATTCAACGATTATAACGGTGTACGTCTTTACCCGCTGTACATCCCTTGCATTGCTGCTCATTCTGTTCAAAGCATCCGTTTTAAAATAAAAACCAATTATACCTTTTTGCAAATACAGGTTGCCATGATGGACCCCTTGTATGTCAATCCGTTTGATGCTGAATGTGTGTTGGGCGTTCTCGCAGAAGGCATACTTGATATAAGCACATCAGCTATACCGGGCGTAGGTTGTGCTGTTGCAGCCGGAAAAAACGGGTTTAAAACAGCAGACGGCTATCTTACTACAGGTATAAAGGATTTGGGCAGTTGGATATACGATTGGGGGGTAACTGTAATAGATTGTGTTGTAAATATATCAGGGGCCGGTGCTTTTTCTAAAGCTGCAGGTGTGTTTTTTGCCAATATGTACGGCTACTATTCCGGTTATGACAAATGCCGCCCTAAACCCATAAGGGGCAAAAAAATCACCAATGTCGTATCATACGATCCCAATGATAAAAAAGGACCTGCCGGCTATACCGATATGAACTACATTTCATATCCCAATGAATTGTTATATTCGGTTTATTTCGAAAATCTCGATTCAGCAACAGCCCCTGCACAAACCGTTAGCATTACCGACACCCTCAATCTCGCCGTGTATGATATTCATTCATTTCGTTTTGGTCCTGTTCAGTTCGATACGCTTAGTATAATGCCGTTGGTGGGCGATGCAAAAGACTTTACCGAATATTACGATATGCGCCCCGCCAAAGACATTATACTCAAAATCGAAGGGCATGCCGACACCCTTACAGGTATTGTGATATGGGACTTTACATCGCTTGATCCCATGACCGGCGAGCTGACCGAAGACCCGTTGGGTGGTTTCCTAAATCCCAATGTCAACGCTCCCGAAGGAGAAGGCAATGTGTCGTTTTTTATCAATTATAAAACAGGATTAGCTAACAATACACAGCTCGACAACAAAGCCACTATTGTTTTCGATGTCAATACTCCTATTGCTACCGGTACCTTCAGCAATCGTCTCGACTTAATGCCACCTACAGTCAATATGGGTAACCATACATTAGAGAATGATTCAACAGTAACTCTACATTGGGCTGGTACAGATTTAGAAAGTGGTATCAGAGATTACACACTGCATTTTTCAGAAGATGACACTACTTATAAAGCCATTTCTTTTGGTAATGGTGAATCATCTACCACTTTTGTCGGAGAGATGGGCAAAACCTACTATTTCTATATCACTTCAACTGACAGCGTAGGCAATACCAGCACCAAACCTGCGACTCCAGACCTGACACTTACATTTACACCGTCTTCTGTTAATAAACCATCTGTTTCCGACAATAATATCAGTGCTTATCCAATACCTGTAGAAAACATCCTTACAATAAGCATCAGCAATTCTAATTTGGGAAATACTGAAATTCAGATTACTGACCTGAAAGGAAAGCTGATTTTGAAAAGCAATTGTCAAAATACTATTTGTAAACTTGATATGTCTGCTTTTGATAAAGGTCTTTATTTGATTAAAGTTATCAACAGGGAAAAAACGGCGGTATTTAAAGCTGCAA
>Ga0172368_10002142_pt1 | contig 25710 bp, 20 predicted proteins | sample Lak11m_FD_114540 | JGI IMG/M metagenome (GOLD analysis project Ga0172368, IMG submission 114540) | Freshwater microbial communities from Kabuno Bay, South-Kivu, Congo - kab_022012_11m | ecosystem: Environmental > Aquatic > Freshwater > Lake | place: Democratic Republic of the Congo: South-Kivu...
GAGGGGGCGGTGAGGGGGTGAGGGGGTAAAGGGGTCGAAATCAAGCTTCATAAGCCAAGCTATACCATATCGGTGATATCACCGAAAAGGGAAGTTACTTCATGTCAACTGCTAATACACGCTTTCCTACTTAAGATGTTTTCTTAGATAAGCTTGAAGCTGTTCTTTGTTTGGTAGATAGAGCTGATATTCTTTAGCGAAAATATTTTGTGAATCTGAAGAAAGTGTATATTTTAGCACGATATCATCTTTTTCTTTGCAGAGAATCAGACCTATAGTCGGATTTTCTTCTGGAAGCTTTATTTCTCTATCATAATAATGTACATACATCTGCATTTGCCCGATATCTTGATGGCTGACTTTACCTATCTTGAGGTCAACCAGCATGTGGCAATGCAAAAGACGATTGTAAAATACCAAATCGATATAATAATCGTCTATCTCTGTTCTTATCCTTTGCTGTCTAGCTACAAAACTGAATCATTTGCCCATTTCCAAGAGGAACATCTGTAGATTGTTGATGATGGCAGTCTCAAGTTCTTTCTCGGTATAACGATGGTCTTGGTGTAATCACAAAAACTCCAGTATATACGAATCCTTGATCATATCTTCTGATCCTTCCACAATCATTCATTTCTTAGATAAAGTCATAACCCCATCTTTGTCCTTACTGAGCGCAAGCCTTTGATATAAAGCGCTATTGATCTGCCTATCGAGTTCTCTTAGCGATCGTCTTTCTTTTGCTACTTCCATCATAAAAAATGCTTGTTCGTCAGAATCCTTGAGGTGCATAATACGAATTATATGAGCCCATCATATACCTTGAATTGCGCCAGCAGTGCTGGCGTAATTGGGGAATAAGAGAAAAAATTGCCTAAATTTTTGTAAATTCCTTTGAGAAAAACCTTTTCCAAACTCCTTTGTCAGATCAATTGATAATTTTTTTAGTAATCCTGCACCATATTCTGCTCTATCAGTTCATCATTGCTCATATTCTACGATATATCTGCCAATATACCAATAGGTTTGCACCATGGTGGTGTTGATATGTTTTACTACCTCTCTTCTTGCCTGGGCAAGTAGTCATACGATCTTTCATATCAGATTTGGATAATAAGTTGAGGCTATTTTTCACATTTTGGGCGATTACGATTTAAAATCGCCCATCTATACTCATCCAAAAAAAGAAAAAAACGTACAAAAGTAGGAAAAAGTGTAATCGTAATCACGACCATTGATGTTGAAGATTTTCGTTGATATGTTTATCAGATTTAACTTTTTTGTCCTATTATGCTAAGGCTAATGATTTGACTCTTTTTTCAACTCTCTGATATTCGTTTTTCCTTGCTGATTGACTTGCCTTGTAGAGGTCATATTTTTCTTGCAGATTGGTCCGTACTTCTGCCGAAGTGTCGAATGCGAGTCCAAAACGGATAGCGAAATCCGCATTGATATCTTTTTTTCCTTTGATGATATAATTGATCTCCACTGGTGATTTGCCGATGAGTTCAGCAAAAACCTTTTGCGATCGTCATCTGGCATCCAAGTAATCAGCCACGATACCCCCTGGATGATTTGATCTTCAAATGTTTTTAGTTTCCATCTTGGTCAGTCTTTTTATGACAGATAAAAGCACTATGCTACTCATAATGTCTGTTGCTCACATAATCGATCACGATAGTAATCGGATCCGTTGTCTTATCTTGACGGAACAGAAGTCTCCGTTGAAGATTTAATCTGATTCATCGATGATCTTTCCGCTTTCCGTGTTTCTTCTTAGGATCAAATCAAGGGTAGTTAAATATATCCCTGATGTCATTCATTGACTCAAGAAACGATACCACATTGATGAATTTATATACAATGAGATTCGGGATTCCGACAGGATAGTATCCATCTGTTTCGTAGATATATCTCCGCTCCTTATCGGCAATAAAAACTCTCATTCTCTTTACCATAACACAAGTAAAATCTGAGATAGTCTTTCTGCCGATACGTATACATCATCGAACATCCAGACATTAACGATTTCTTTAATTTTTGCAAGGATAATTAACATTTTCTTTAATTTTTAATGTTACTGAATTCGGTTATATTAAAATTTCCCTAATTCCTTCTTTCATTCGTCTTTCAATCTTTTCTTGGCGTCTTTTATATGTTCTGCTTTGGGTAATCTTTCTGGCATAGTGCCTCAGATTTCTTTAATGGTCTTCCTGACTTTCTTGCCGATCTCATAATGTGTCAGGCTCGCTTTGTCTTGTCATCTAATGGATTCTCTTCTGATTTTGGCTTCCGTCTGTGTAGCACGAAAAAGATTCGCCGCCAATTCCTCGCTCCCCATATGATCAAGTATCTTCTCCTCTTTTTTGAGTTTCTTGTGTTTGTGGATATCTGATTGCCTCATTCGGCCGTATAATCATAGATAACCTGCATCGGTAAAATCAGCATAATTTGTCACCCCCTGCTTTATTCGCTGTTGAAGCGAGCTTCTTATTGTGAGTCGTCATCTCGTTCCTTAGATGAACTCTTTCTTGATCTTTCAAGTTCTGGTCTTGGAGTTCTTGTTTCCTGGTTTGTAGGGCGAAGTAAGTCTGCCCTAGGGCGACGATCTCTTTGGAAGGGTCAGCATTCTGCACGATGAGGTAGCATGCGTAGCGGGAAAGTCTTATATCGTCAACTGTTCTACCCTCAACTTCTCAGTACTGATTGCGGGATTTTTGGGTTCCGAGGATATCCTCGAAATGCTCATTTACCTCATATCAACTATTGATACATGCTATTTTTGCTTTTTCTATCACAGGCTTAAAATGACGATATTCTGAATATTCAAGTACTTTTGCTAAGTCACGAGCTTCCCGATACTCTTGATGGTACTGATTGATGTTTTTGATGTTTTCAAATACTTTTAAGTTCATGATTGCGGCGATTAAAAATTAAATCGCCCGTCTCTATTTATTTTTTCAAAGAAAAAAACGTACAAATGTAGGAAAAAGTGTAATCGTAATCACGACCGTTGATGTTGCAGTCTTTCGTTGATATATTTTTCAGACTTGTTGTCTTTGTCCTACATTGAGTTATTTACTGTTAGTTGTTAGTTATTAGTTGTTAACTTAATTCTTCTCATGTACCTATACACCCGCACCCTATAGGTCACACATAAGCAGACTTCTGCGATGACCAACGAATATGCCGCGCCCAGGTAGCCAAATTTTGGGATCAGGATCAGGTTTGCTCCGACGTTGATGATAGCGATCACGATCTGGATATAGAGCCTTGTGTATTCTTTGGATAAGGCGGTCAGCCCTCCTCCGTAGACGTAGGATAATGATTTGACGATGATGATGGCTGACAGGATTTTGAGGATGATATCGGTATCGATGAATTCCGGACCATACAAAAGCAGAAGGATCCATTTGCCTCCCAAGAAGAGCACAGCAAAGAATATGATGGAAATGATAAGATTGTATCTCGCAAACATCTGCATGACCTTGCGGAAGCGCAAGGCGTCCTTGGCCGCGTCTACGAGTTTTTTGAAGATGGAAAGTGAGAAGACGTTGAAGAGAATATAGACGTAAGCCAACAATCTATACGGTGCAGAAAAAAGTCAGACTTCTTCTGTTCCTCTAAAGTATTTGAGTAAGACGACGTTGATGTCAGAATAAAAATACACGAAGATTCCCCCGAGAAAAAACGGGATACTCATCTTGGCGATCTTGCGCATAAATCATCGATCGAGTGCATGTGTCTGTATCTTGAAATGACGTGTGACGTAGAGGAAAGAGATGACGAGATTGATCACGCTGGAGGTGAGGAATCCGTAGAAGATGTATTGGAGTGTGGGAGATAGTCGAAGAAAAAATAGCGTACACAGCAGAAGAATAATCCCGTTGGCGATTTTGAGATAGGCCTCGTTTTGCATACGTTCGACAGGGCGAAAAAATACTCTCACAAATTCTCAGATATTGGTAAGAATAGAGTGAAGCAAAAAAACTAGAATCAGACCAAAATAGATGTGCGACTCCGGAGAGAGCTTGGCTACTACGGCAACGATAGCGATGACGATCAACGAAATAATGAACTTGAGGACGAGGGTGTTGGTGAAGTATTTGGGGAGTTGAGATCAGTCTTTGCTAAGTTCTCTGAAGGTGAGATTGCTCAGTCCAAAGTCCACGATAAGCACAAAGAAAGTACAGAAGGTCATCACGAAGTTGTAGGATCAGAATTCGATGACTCCGAGTGAACGCGCCACCCGCAGGGAGATCAAGAAGGTGAAAATCCTCGCAATAAATTCCGACAAAAGAAGTCGGAAGCTATTTTTGGCGACCGTTTGTTTGGGCGTGGTGTTGTGGAAGAGAAATGATTTGAGGAATGTGAGCATGGAGTTATTTGAAGGTAAAGTGGTATCTTGTGGACAAACCCTCTAAATCTCCCTTGTCAGGGCGACTTGAAGGAATCTTTTTTATCTCTTTTTTCTCCTTTGGCCCGCCCTGACAAGGGAGGGTCGGGGTGGGTTTGTTTTCTTTTTCTTACTTAAATCTAAAACCCAATTTAATTCTCTCCAGCCGATGTAAGGTCGGAAGAGGCAGTCCGTATTTCATGAGGAAGTCGTATTCCATTTTTACTATGCGGTAGTAATTTCACTTGTCGTCGCGAATGACTTTCTTAAGGATTTCGGGGTTGATGATTCGTTTACCGTTGGAGTCGAATCATTGAAAGTCTGAAAGTGTCTTTACCTCACCCGGTCCGGTCATCACCGGCCCACCCTCTCCATTTTCCCTCGGGACTACTTCGGTCGCTAGAGAGGGTTTCTCTCCCCTCGCCACATCGTGGAGAGGGGCTGGGGGTGAGGTAAGAATCACCTCCGCTCATTCCGGAACGTCCACTTTAATTTCTTCATCTCTCCGTAAGTAATCTTCTTTCGTTACTTCTTCTTTGGTGAAGGAGTCATCGATGAGGTAGGCGGCCGTGTCGTTGAAGTAGAAGGGATTGATGTAACCAGGAAAATATTTTCCCAGACTTCCGTCCTTCTCCATCTGCGCGAAGATTTTATCAGTCAGGTTTAATCGTTCTTCTTTGGTGTATTGTTTATTGAGGACGCAGAATTGTTTATTTTTTAATCAGATGCATCACAGGCAGTAGGAACAATTTTCTAGGTAGAATGAATAATAGATATGCGATGACATCGCAATCCGCTCGGCATTGTAGATGTAGTCCCCGCCTCCGGAATCGATGACATGATAGCCATGATCCATATGCGGAGAACCACACACGAAGGTATTATAGATTTCTTTGTTGCCGTTGGCGGAGCCAACGAGGATCAAATTATTACCACCATGTACGTTGAAGTTGAGGTATCATTTTTCTATGTTTTCGCACTTCACGTTGAAGGAACCTCCCACATTCGTTGATTGGAGATTTGCGCCTTGAGGATTCAGATTGAGGAATTTTTGGTGAAAAGAATTTTTGTCTTTGAGAAGTTCTTCTTTCTTGGCAGCGAATTCTTCCTTGCTGTATTGTTTGTTGGCGATGCAGTACGATTGGTTTTGGAGGCCGTCGCAGTCGATGCATTCTTGGCAGCCGATCATATTGGTGCAGAACCGGAGATTGGACGAATCGGAAACATATCTGCAGTAAAAAATTTTGTAGGAATTGATGATGCCTGCGGACTGATAAATGTTGGCGCAATTGTGCCGCACCATGACGGAATTGAGCACGTCGGAGCATTTCTCTTTGATCTCAAAACTATATAAGACATTCCGACTATCACTGAATGGGCCGATGCTGAGATAGCAATTTTTGATACCGTATCCACCGGAATCTATGTACTCGGAATTTTCATACGGAAGCAAAACTTTAAGTCTGACACATGGGATGGTCGTGAAGAGTTGTTGATAGTGATGAAAAAAATCTTTGCTAAAATCGTAGTCGATGCCATATTTTTCAAATCAGATTCTTTGTTTTTCGTAGTCTTGGACTGAGAGTAATGGACCTACTCTACCGGTAGGCGGATATAAAGTTACTTCAGGATTTTTGTAGAACATAAAAGATTTCCATGATGCCAAACGGAAAATGAATTCCTTTCGTGGAATGTTTTTTATCTTTTCTCACATTTTCTCTTCTCGTTTTTTGATGTCGGACATACGTCAGTTGAAAGTACAAAGTTAAAAGTACAAAGATTAACCATATATTTCCTTATTGTAACATTGTTCGCAATACACAATTTCCGGGCGCTCTGGTGCGTAGCTGGTCTTGATCGGAGCGGAACATTTGGCGCAGTTGCGGTCTCGCAGGTGGCGAGGATTTCTTTTTTGGAATCTCTCGAGATATCTTTGGTCAGGATGCTTGCGTGGGAATGGAATCGTATGCTTGCGATAAAATTCTAATTCTCCCTTGGTAATCCTGTACGGCTTGCCGGTAACTTCGCAAAGAATCACTTTATCGATAATATCGTCAGCAATTTCGTTTGCGTTGAGTGGCAAATCTTTGGCAGGAATTTTTTCTGCTTTCTCTGGGATGTTGAGCGGATATTCTTTGCTCTGTCGTGGGAATCATTTGGCGAGCGCTTCTTCACGCATGAGTGGAAAATATTCTTGTGCAAGTGTTTCATTGTAGCCGAAGATCGATGCAGAAATCGGGAAGAGCTCTCCTCGCTCTCAAGTCTTGATCATGTGTTCGATGATCTCGCAGACCTTTTTTTCGTAGTCAGCTTGGGTGTATTGTTTATTGAGGATGCAGAATTTTTGGTTGTTGAGTCCTACGCATGCGAAACAGTTGTGAGAGTAATAACATAGGTCGGAATACATCACATACGTACAGCCATATATCATAGGTGAGCACAGGCATCTGTACATCGCCTCTCCCCCGCCGGAAATCTCGTAGCACAACTCGGATTCTCCTCGCGCAGAAAAATCCATACAGTTTTTGCCGTTCACAAAATGTGCGCAATATTTCAGATTTTCTGAATTTTTTATGTCGTAGCAAGATGAGATATTTTTGCTGTTGTTGATGAAATCTCCTTGTGCATTTTCGTTGTTGTTGCCGTGCATATATTTTTTGGGAGTCTTGAGATAGAGGGCGTGATAGGCCGCAAGAAACTCTCCTGAAACAACTCAATCCTTGTCTATGATTTCAGCTTTTTTGTTTTCAAAATCTTTTTTGTCATACACTTTATTGAGAATACAAAAACTCTGATTTCTCAGACCGACGCATCAGATACAATTCGCACAATTTACGCAATCGTCGAGCAGATAACTATCACGACAATCCATACAGCTATGGGAATAAAAAACTTTGAAGCAATTTTCTATATCGGTGCATTCGTAGCACTGGTCACATTTTTCACCGAGCAAGATATCTACGCAGTCATTGCTATGGGTCAGGTAGTCGGAATAATATCATCTTTCGGTGTCCGATGTGGCGAAAACGAGATAACAATCTTTGAGATCACCCGTGCAATTGGTGTATTCGGAATTGAGCATTCTATCTTCGGCATAGGTATATCTATGCGGTCTCGCAACTTTTTTTTGTAGAGCGACGATTTGTTCCGTCAATGTTTTGCTTGGGTCGAAGTCCGTTCAAAATTGCATAGGATTGTTTTCTGTCCCTCGTCGGTGTTTGTTGTGATAGACGGGGAAAGGCACATCTGGTGGGAACATTGCGATGATTGATTCACCGGAAAAATCACATTTTCTCTTGTAGAGACTTCTTTGATTTCTCCGTGTGTATCTGCGTTGTTGACGGCAGTCCGGGCAAAGCTTGGGCGTTGGGATTTGAAATTTTTTGCCGCCGAATGTCGGACTGACTTTATCGTAAAAAGCTAAGTCATCGTCGGTGACTTGGAAGGTGAATTGGCATTGTTTGCATTGTTTGGTTTCCATGAGGGGATTGGTTATCAGTAAATCTCTTTGGTATAACATTTTTCACAGTAGACCTTGTAGGTGTGTTCTTTTCTCAATTCGCTTAGCATATCATTTCCACATTTATCACAGGCACGAAGTTCTAGCAACCTCTTAGGTATAATAGTATATCTTTGTTCGTCTCTATATTCGTAGTGGGTGGTTGGAATTGGCAATCCATACTTTCTGTAGAAATCCAATTCAAGTTTCATCAGTCTGAATGGCCTTCAGGTCTTCTCGCATATGATAACCTTATCGAGAATGGATTCATCTACATCATCGATGTCATCTGGCAAGTCTTTCGCTTGTATGAGCTCTGCATTCTCTGGGATATTCAATTCAGATTCTTTTGTTCTCCATTTGATCTTCAATTTCTCTTCTCCTCACAGATCTAGAATAGCATCTGAGATAAATTTATCGGGCTCAAGGATAGTGATCTGCTCTGGCTGAACAGAAAAGAATTTGTTCGCTAGCGTATCATTATAAGGGAATGGGGACAATTCCGTATCGAAAAACTCTCATCGTTTTCCTTTGGACTGTAATTCCTGAATTATCGTCGTAGCAAGTTTCTCCCGTTCATCTTTAGCATATTCCTTGTTGAGGATGCAATATGATTTATTATTCACTCCAAAACATCCGAGCAGGTTATTCCCGCCTCTCGTATAAAAATCATAAGCCGAATCTCTCAACTCAGCAAAATTTCCTGCGATGCACAAGCAAGAATGCAATCTCAAACTGCCTAGACAATTGTAGATCAGCTCTGAATTCGATGAAGATTCTGCATCCATGACATTCTCCGAATATCACTCTGTCGCACAATAAAAGCTATCATTGGTAGCAATGATGGCGAATCCGAGTATCATATTTTTGCTGTTGTTTATCTGGTCGCCATAAGAATTCTCTATACCGCTATTGTGTACGGATTCATGGACACATTGACCGAGAAATTCGTCATATTCTTTAAGCACTTCTTTGAGTCCACTTATAGTTTTGATTTCCTTGCTATAGGTTTGAAATATAGCCTCTCGCTCCTCTTTGGGATAGACCTTATTTTTGAATATATATTCAGCACCCACTAATCCGTTTCCAAAAAGTACATTCTTGCAATTCGTACAATCATATCCAAATCGGACGTTGTAGCATTTAAGGAGGTACATGCTGAAGAACGATTTCATACTATAGAATACATGGATACCCTGATATGTTATTTCTGAGACAATGACCCCGTACGAATCAAAAGCATATTTGGATTGTGAATCATGCGTATCATACATACAATTTTCGCTATTTTCTCAACCTACACAGAGATAGCAATTTTTCTCGTCTCTCGCCTGATTGCAATATTCTGAGTTCTCAGAATTGATTACGAATCTCGACATGTACGGAACTTTCGTAAACAGCGTCTTGAGGTCCTGAAGAAAATCACCGCTGTATGATATCGCATATTTTCAGAAATCTTCCTCATTCCGATCTTTGGGACTCATTACATCCCTGACCGTATCATGGATGATACTGATCTCTTTCTTCCCTGTATTAGCACAGGTGACTTGATATAATTTCTTCTCATTCCTAAATGAGAGTCTCTTGAGCATCCTTACTCGATAGCAACAATCTGGCGAAGGGATAAGCATCTTCTTTCATCCGATAATCGGAGAAATCTGGTCCAGCAATTCCCTTTCTCTCTTGTAAATAGGAAATTCTTCTCCGCTGACCTTGCAGATCTTCCATTCGACTATAGGGTCGTTTGTCTGGTGTGAGATGAATTCGTAGACATTTTTTTGCATGAGGAAATGGGTTATCAGTAAATCTCCTTGGTGTAGCATTTTTCACATCGGACATTATAGCCAGAATCAGGTCCATAGGCTGAAAGCATTTCTTCGCCACAATGTGAACAAGGACTAATATGGAATTCCTTTGGCATTCTCTTTCTCATCAATTCTTCCTTCCTCACATCCTGATGTTTGGTCGGCAAGGGAAGATGATGTTTACGGTAAAAGTCTAACTCCTGCTTGATAACTCTATAAGGCTTTCCTGTCTTTTCACAAAGGATTACTTTATCAATAATTTCATCAGTCACGTCATCGATAGATACTGGCAAATCTTTCCCTTGAATTTTCTCGAGTCATTCTGGGATGTTGATAGCGTATTCCAAATCCTGCCGTTTGTATCATCTGGCTAGTGCCTCTTCCTTGGTCAATGGATGAAAGGTCTGGGCTACTGTTTCATTATATCCAAAGGTGCTATTCTTTACAGGAAAATTCTCGCCTCGCTCCCCTGCCTTCTCCATCTTTGTGATAATTTGTCCCACTAATTTTTCATATTCTTCTTTGCTGTATTGTTTATTGAGGATGCAATATTTCTTGTGTTTGATGGCGGTACAGCCAAAGCAGAAATTGCAATCATTGACGTGCTGGCAATAGTAACAGTCATTGGTTCCGCATTCTCCCGTCAAGATGAACGCAGAATTTACCCCATCCATTCAACAGGTCTCATGGGTAAATCATGAATTTGTAGTCGCGTATCCATCGTAAATTGGTCCCTTTGTTATACCAGTAAATGTACTATATCTATTGTCAGCCGCCTCTAATGGGAATGTACATAAAATATTATTCTTCCCATTTTGGACGTAATTGGAGAAGCATGATTCTGCTCACACATTGTTTAAGTTTTTTCTCGGAGCGGCGAGGAATAATGCTTCAAATTTTTTCTGAAAATCTGCACGACTATTTCTATCTTTGAGAATTTCTTTTGCTAGAGTTTCATATTCTTCCTTCGTATATTGTTTGTTGAGGATGCAATGTCTTGCTGTCTGTAAATTTACACAGCCTAAGCAGTAATCGCAATTGTTGCAGAATGAAAGAAAGGAAGAGAATTTGCACATATTGCTATGATCACAGTTTGTACATTCAAAACATCAAATACAATGAACGCATTGATAGGTCTGTTGACAAGCCATATTGTATAGGCCATCGACATCATACGTTGATCTGGCTGGGATGGTACTATAAAGACAATTCTCTGCCCGACCTCAACCGTTTACGAGATAACATGATTTGGAGAAAATGCCGTAATTACAATATTCACAATTCTCCATGCTATCTACGATATGCAATGATTTTTTGGGCACTGCTCTATTTAAGGCTTCATAATTCTCGACAAATGTTTTACTGAAGTCATAGTCTCTACCATAATCCATCGCATCTCGCGCATCAGAGTACCAAACCTTCCAATCATAAATTGTGTACTCAGAATTTTCTGGATACATTGACATCATAGATTTGCCTGTCTTGTCGCAATTTCTGCGATAGAGTTTCCGCTCATTTCTCCAGGACAATCTTCTTCTTTCTCTTTCTTCTGGGCAGAGTGTGGGCGCGGGAAGCAGATATTTTTTACCTTCCAATGTCGGACTGATTTTTTCGTAATACACCAAATCTGACTGAAAAATAGGGAATTCAGTTCCGCTGACTGCGCAGGTTCTCCACTCGACGATGGGATCGTTGGTCTGTTTGCTGATGAATTCATAAACGTTTTTTTCCATGATGAATAGTTATAAGTAAATCTATACTATGATTACTTCTTCTTATGTGCATGAGCTTTCACTACTTCCTGAAAGAACATATCCTTGTCTTTAAAGAAGTATTTCTGGAAGAGCTCATCTATATATGTTTCCGCGCCTGCATAATCATCTCTGTATTCATTATACTGCAAGAACGCAAACTGCGGAGAGTTAAGGATGAGATCGACTATCCTCTCTTTTTCCCAATGATGTTCTGAAGTTTCAAGGCCGTATTTTTCAAGTAATGGTTCTACAAAGAGATGCACGATCTCATGAAAAATAGTTTTTACTCACTTCTTATTGTTGAGATTGAATATGACTCTATTTACTATCTTATCAGATTCTGGCTCTTTACTTGTCCCATACCCTCATCCATTACCGTAATTCGTCAGCTGGATAATGAAAGCGTCTGGGACTTTTTTCCCGAAGACCTGCTCTAACGTTTTTTTGAATTGATCTTGCACAGCATTGAATCCTGAGGAAATATCTTCGCTTACTTGTTTGTCGCTTTTACCACGTTTGTGCTCTCGAAAGTTCTCTTCCTGTTCACAATCAACCTGCGCTTGAATATCTTCCATACTTGAGTTCTCATCTACGCCTTGAGGCAATCTGATGTTGGCATATCATTTTTCTCTGTATCGATCCATCTTCTCTAATGCATTTTTGACCCTCATGTATTCAAATCTTTTGTCATATTGCATCTTCAACTTACATCTCTCTCAGAACAGTATCCTATCGATTTTTTTCTTGGTATGAGAAAAAATATCAGGTAGTCTGGATTTCTTTTTGGGGAGTTTGTTGTTCGGAGTAAGTTCTTCCATCGTATGCTTATCGATAAAATTATTTTTTCTTCCGTCTGGCTAATCTCGGGATCTGCATGACCGCGAGCCATCTGAAAAATCTCCATCGATGCATCTCATCTCTGAGGACTTTATTGACAAGAGTCTGCATCTCTTTGACGGTGATATTTGGACGAGTGAATTTGCCGTCCTTGTAGCAGGAACTGCAGTACATCTTGCTGAGCTTGCCGTCCTTCTCGGTACCTCATCACTTCTTATCCATCTTGAGCGGCATGCCGCAGGATTGGCATTGTTTGTAGACTTTGGTCATGGGAATAAATGTGAATGAATAAATATTTACCTCACCCGGTCCGGTACTCACCGGACCACCCTCTCCATTTTCCCTCGGGACTACTTCGGTCGCTAGAGAGGGTTTTCTCCCCCTCTCTGCATAGCGGAGAGGGGCTGGGGGTGAGGTGGCTAACTTCTTATTCCATCGACGAAGCCCTCTCGCATTCCGCGGATAATTTTCCGTTTTTCTTGCTTGCCGTACAGAAGCACCTTGCCCAAAAGTCGCAGAGGCTGAGCCCGGATTCAGAGCAGGTAGAACTGGATTTTTTGCATCAGATTTCCGTGTTTTTTTACGAAGATGATTCTATGTTTTGATTTTTTGTAGGCTTGGAGTTCGTGGCCTACCCGTGCCTGCTCGAGCAGAGTCTTGTCTCTCTCCATGTGATAGATTTTCAAATCGCTTAGCACAATAATCGGATACCCTGCCTTGTGGATACGATAAGAAAAATCCAAGTCCTCGTAGACGAAATCTATCTTTTCATCAAATCTGATTTTTTTGAAGATGCGAGCGGGAGCGAGCAAGGAATTGCCTGAATACATCTGGATGTAGTCCCGTTTTTTGTGATGGAGATATTGTGGGATAGGTCTGGATAACCGATAATTGAAAAGACTAAAACCCTGATTCTGGATGTGGCCGGTTTTGCGATACATCAAGGTCGGCGTGAGGACGAAGTCCTTACCGATAGTTTCTCTATAATAAAATCGTTCTTGGAGAGATTTCTCTAAGTAATCATTATCGAATTGTTCATCATCATCCATGAGCTGAATAAATTCGCCCTGGGCGACTTCGATGCCGTAGTTCCTATTATAGGAGGCGTTGTTGTGCGAGTGAAAATTGGAATTGAGATTGGTGATAAATTTGAACTTTCATTTATTTTTGAATTCCTCGCCAGCGATGACGAGATGTTTATCGACCACAAAAATCACCTCGAAATCATCGAATGTCTGATGTTCGAAGCAGGTCATGATATTGTGCATGTTTTGATCTCCCCTGGTCGGGATGACGACGGATAACTTCATAATGCGTAAAAAATGTAAATGATGTAAAGGTCGTTACTTTTTTTACTTCTTTTACTTTTTTTACTATTTTTACGATTTTCGCCTGTATTTTCCAATGCTTTTCCTCCGACACTAAACCTTGACTTTATCTGGCGAATATGTATAAAAATTTTATAGAAACCAATAAAAAAAAGAGAAAATGAAAGAAATTAATCCTGTGACTATCATCAAGACCATCGAACAACTTCTACGGAAGTTTTACGGTAGTGAAAGTGAACCCAAAGTAACACTTCTTGCCTATTACAAGGCAGATATGGAAATTACACCACCTGTAGCAAATTTTGGCGTGGATAAACATCAACACGAGATGTGCCATAGATTGATCGTAAAGATGGTTGATACAAAAGCACAAACCAGCCAGCAGTTCAACGAAAAGAGTGACGAACAGGTTGGAGCTATCAGCACCGAAGGAATGATTATTGCCATGGCAGGCATAGAATCGATTGAAGCTAGAGCCATCATTGCAAAAAGCCTCAAAACTCTATGCGTTTTATCTGACGAGGAGTATTATACCATTCAGGTAAGTATTGGGCAACCAAACATCTTTGTAAAATTGGGCGATATCCCACAAGCCGAAGAGTAAAAAAAATCTTATTACAAATTGTTAACCGGCTCTGAAAACAGAACCGGTTTTTTTGTAAAAAAATATATTATTGTTTTTTGCCAGCGACTACATATATATATGGTATGTTGAAATTCGTAAAAATATTTCTCATCTTCACCATCCTCTACCACATCCTGGTAACGGTCGTCTGCTATGGAATTTTTGGCGGGCAGTATCAGGAAATTTTTTCGCTGCTCAGAGATGGGATCTGGGTATTGTTTACTGTCATCGTGATAGCTACCCATCGAAAACATTGCAGAGCTTTCCTCGCAACACGAAAATATCCGCTCATCAGCTTCTGAGTCTTGTTGGTGTTTTGAATAGGGATTTCTAAGCTTATCGGTAAAGGACGAAATGACATCTTTATTGGCATCAAATACGGACTCCGATACCTCTTCATCTTCCTGAGTGCGGCTCGCGTGGGCTACTCGCTCGCGTATCAAAAGCAGCAAAAATGAATGGAGAGATTTTTGAACTTCGTCATCTACGCGCTTGTGGCGCTCGTCATCATAGGCTTCCTCCGACAAGGAGCCAAGCTCCTCTTCCCGGGATTCTTCACGCGGATCGGCTACGGGCCATTGAATGATTTTGCTTATGGCGTCAAACCACCACTCTATTATCTCACAGGATATCTCTGAACGCTCAGACGGCAGGGAATTTTTGCCGGGCCGAATAATTATGGATATTTCTTGGTAGTATTTTTGCCGATCATAGTAATGATGGTAAACGGTAAACGGTGAATGGAGAATGGCATCCGTCATTCTGAACGTAGTGAAGAATCTAGCCCTAGATCCTTCGCTATTCACTCAGGATGACCGAGGGCATTTACTCGCTTTACTCAGCTTACGATTTTGGCAATCCGGATCATCGCTATTACCTTGACCCTCTCCAGATCTGCGCTCGTGGGAACTATGGTCGTCGTCATCTTCTTGTTTAGGAAATGGATACGCAAACATCGAAAAATATTCATCTGACTCTTTCTCCTGTGCATCTTGTGACTCATCGGATTGTCGCTGCTCAAAGGTGAATCTACCCTCGCACATATCACGAATAAATTCTCTAGCCTGAGCTATGTCATCAATCAACCGCTGGGCTACGGCCTCGGAAGTTCAGGGCCAGCCATCCATCACAATGGATGAATCTTACCGGAAAATTATTTCATCCAACTCATGATAGATATCGGCACCGTGGGATTTTTGATTTGGATATTTTGCGTGAGTCAGCTTGGAGCGATCACCAAAAAAGTTAACAACTTACAACTTACAACTAACAGTACAGGAATAATATTTAATATTTGGAAAGGGTTGACTATTGGCTGGATCGCCTTGCTCGTGATGGGCATGTTTTTGCATGTCTTCGAAGATAGTATGGTCAATTATCTGTTTTTCATCTTGCGATGAATGACGACAGGATATTTGAGTTATAGCTTGAAATGAGTGAAGATTGGATTGCGGGATTTCTGGAAGAAAAGATAGTTCTGATGTACTTGAATTTTCAGGGGAAATCTATAAGTATAGCCCACCAACATGGTGGCTGTAGCTCAGTTGGTAGAGTAGCGGACTGTGACTCCGCCTGTCGCGGGTTCGATCCCCGTCAGCCACCCCACTACCACTAAATCGCAGATGCGATTTTTTTTACGCCCGTATTCTCCCCCTACTTATGAAAAGAACAAAATGGATAGCCTTGATGTCGCTATTTATAGATTCACTAGGGGTGATCATCATCATTCCTGTGCTACCTAATCTCTTGGGATTCTACCATACGGATTATGTCATGATGGCGCTTGGCTTGACCTTGTATTCGCTCTTCGCGATTTTTTCTGCTCCCCTACTTGGAGCTCTGTCTGATAGATATGGAAGAAAACCCGTTCTTCTGATTTCTGTCTTTACGAGTTTTTTGTCATCGCTGATCATAGGATTTGGGAATACCGTCCTCATCTATATCATAGGAAGAATCATCAATGGAGTCGCCGCTGGAAATATGAGCACTATCGCCTCCATCCTCACAGATATTTCTAAAGATCCTAAAGAACGCACCAATAATTTTGCGCTCTTCGGCATGATTTTCGGACTTGGTTTTATCATAGGTCCTGCCTTGGGTTCTCGGCTTCTGCAATGGGGAGTCAGAGCACCATTTTTTGTCAGTGCAGGGATCTGTCTGGTCAATATGCTCTTCATCCTCCGATGAATGCCCGAAACCAGAAAAGTCATCACTAAGGTCAAAAAAATAAGCATAAATCTCAAAAGCATTTTCGTGGATATGTTTGTCTCCAAAGAAAGAAAATATTATCTGACCCTCACGATCATCACGCTCGCTATCATGATCTATCAGACTTCGTTTACGCTTTTCTTGCATCAAAAATTTGGATTGACGTGAGAATTCAGCGGATATGTCTTGTGATTTTTTGGCGTCATCATGATTGTCAATCAGGGGGTACTTTTCAAAAATTTCCGGCTGAGATATTTCTCCAACAAACAATTGATCCTGATGTGAATCTTCTGATCGTTCTTGTGTTTCGCCGGAGCATTCCTCATCAATAATATGCGGATCACCATCGGATTGATCGGGCTCAGTAATATCTTCCAAAGTATTTTCCGTCCGGTCTTTCAGGTAGTGATATTATGAGAGAATCATGAAAATATCTGACTCATCAACGGCAACATGTCCAACATTATGAACCTAGGAAATATCGTAGGACCACTCATCGGCGGTGCATTGATCAACGTCGGGATCTCTCCATTCGGACTCGTCGCCCTCCTCGTCCTCATCGCCTACATCTATGCGAGAGCCAACAAATTGCATCATGTAGAATAGAATTCTGAAATTAAAAAAAACCGTGTTCTGTAGAGACGTAAGATCTTACGTCTCTACACCGGGCGCCCGGAAACACGTTTTTTTTTACTTGCACTTACAGCAGCATTTCTTTTTCGCAGGAGCCTTCTTTTTTGCAACCGGCTTCTTTTTTGCTACTGGTTTTTTCTTTGCAACCATTGTAGGGTATCATTAGAAAATAAAAGTGCTACATCAGATATAGACCATTGCAAATAAATTGCAAGCGGAATTTCTTTCCGCTCCTCTCTCCGAGGAGAGCAATCTACCTTGCAAATCGCACCGATAACCGTATACATATAGCCCCACTTTAATCGTTAATTTTTTTGTAATGAAAAAGCTCGCACTCATCATATTGGATGGCTTTGGCATCAATAGTAAAACGCCAAAAGAAAATGCTATCGCGCAAGCGAAAGCTCCGACCTTGAATAAACTTTGGAAGTCTGACTATGCTTCACTTCTCGCTTCCGGCAAAGCCGTCGGCGTCCCTGAAGGCCAGATGTGAAATAGCGAAATCTGACACATGACCATCGGCAGCGGAAGGATCATCAAACAAAGCATGGTCGAAATAGACGATATGCTCGACAAGGGAAGTTTCAAGAAAATCCCTGAATTCCAAGCTGGACTCGAACACTGCAAAAAAAAGAATTCCAATCTGCATCTGATTCAGATTTTTGGTCCTGGTGGCGTACATGCCTACGATTCACATTTGAAAAAAATATTGAAGATCATACCCAAGGGTATCAACGTCAACTTACATCTTTTCGGAGATGGAAGAGATCTTGCTCCGCAATCAGCGTATGATCTGATGGTGGATTTTGAAAAATTTCTGGAAAAATTTCCTAATGTAAAAATCTCCTCATTTGGCGGGAGATACTATGGTATGGATAGAGATAACAATCGGGAAAGGATCCAGAAAGCGTATGACGAAATCGTTTTCGGCCAGATTCAGACGAGCGATTCTCCAAGCGAATATATCAGGAAGTCTTATGAAAAATGAGTGACTGACGAATTTGTTTTGCCTGTCTGTTTCACCGATGGTGATCAGATCGAAGATGACGATACCGTCTTCCATCTCAATTTCAGATCAGATAGAGCTAGGCAGATGACGCAGGCGATTATGGCATCTATCCATCCCGACAAAGATAAAAAACATACCAAGCGAAGCAAAAACTTCATGACTAAAACCTTGAGAAATGTATATTTCGCGACAATGACTTTGTATTATCCGGAATATGAATGACCGGTACTCATCAAAAGTGATGAGATAAAAAATACGCTCGGCGAAGTGATTTCGCACAACGAAATGAGACAGCTTCATCTTGCTGAGACAGAGAAATTTGCACACGTGACGAAATTTTTGAATGGAGATAAACAGATCGTCTATGACGGAGAAAAAGATATTCTCGTAGCAAGTCACAAGGTCGCAACCTATGACCTTGATCCGGAGATGTCCGCACAGGAGATCTATGAGCAATTTGTGAAACATGCGAAAAATTTTGAATTCGTAGTCGTTAATTTCGCCAACGGCGATATGGTAGGTCACACCTGAGTGATGGACGCTGCTATCAAAGCGGTGGAAAAACTCGACGAAGTCATCGGCAAACTAATCGACTTCTGTAAGGTGAATGATTTCAATGTCCTCCTGACTGCCGACCACGGCAACTGCGAAGAGATGGGAACACCCAAGCATCCTATGACTGCGCACAGTCTCAATCCTGTTCCATGCCGATATATAAAGGACTGAAAGGCGCAAAGCCTCGAAAGGAACAAAGGCTGATTGGCTGATGTCGCTCCGACCGTGTTGAAAATCATGGGAATCAAGGCGCCGAAAGAGATGACAGGAAAGAGCCTGATTTAAATCCTACCCTACTCCATGAAAAAAATACGGCCGCTTATCGTAGCTTTTGTCCTCTTCGCAGGAGGATATTTTCTCATGCACAGCCCTCCTCTGATAGAGATGGATTCCATCGACAAAGGAAATGGTCGGCAGGTATACACCGACGTAGTATCGTGATTTGAACTGGAATATCCCAAACAATTCAGCGGGAATGTGTGGCATCCTACCGCACGGCCCATGGTCATCACCATCGTCCCCATCAGCTGAGATGCAATGGCGCTCGGCTGTCCTAGCATAAAAAATAGCGAACGGCCTCTGGTACAAGTACAAGGGCAGACGGCCAGCGGACTGACGTATATGCTCTCCAAGGGAAGCGGCGTCGGCGCAGGGCAGCTCTATTCGAGCTACTGCTATGTCATCCAGGGAGCGAAAAAAAGTTATGTTCTGGATTTTGAGATATGGTCACATAACGGCTGCTGAAGTGGTCAATGCGGTGCCTACTGCGGAACGCAGTTTGAACAGGAATGCAAGGACCTCGATAGGACAGAAGACATAGAAGACCCCATCAATGACATCGTAAAAAGTTTTAGGACTTTGGAATAATCATTTTATTTTATACATCATATCTATGATCTCTCATCACGATCTCCCACGCAAAAAAAGGAAATTCTGAAGATGGATACTCCTCATCGTCATCATCGTTCTGATCAAATTTTGCTTCTTCGGTGGATCCCTTGATCTGCACGAGACGGTCGTCATCCAAAAAGGCGACACCTTCCAGAAATTTGCGGACGAACTTTCGACGAGTACAAAATTCAAGCTTAAGCTCTATCTCTTCACACATAAAAAATTCGATCTCGGGAAGATCCAGGAAGGTTCTTATGTCTTGAGCGGTAATTATTCTTTCGGGCAATTGTTGACGCAGATCATGGAATGACCTACGCAAAGCTATATCCGCTATACCATTCTCGAAGGACGATCCATCTACGACATCGATGAAGACCTGGTGAAGAAGTGATATGCAGCGAGTGGTGAATTCGTGAAGTACGTCTCTGACTATGGTACGATTTCTGAACTCATGCAGTGATTCGAATTTCTCAGACAATTTAATCTTGGGACCTTGGAATGATTCCTCTACCCCGATACCTACCATATAGATGTAAACACACCATTCGTCAAACAACTCGTCCTCCAACAGCTCAGAAATTTTGAAAAGAAAATACGGAGTGGCATGAGCGCCCAACTCATCAATTTCAAAAACACCTTGAATCTGAAGGGCATACGTCTAGGACTCGATATGACGCCGTACCAAATCCTAACCTTAGCGAGCGTGATCGAAAAAGAAGAAAAGGCCGCAACAAATAAACCGACGGTAGCCGGAATCTTCCTCAAAAGATTGTCCATCGGCATGAGATTGGATGCTGATATCACTCTCTGTTATGGATTGAAGACAGGCTATGAAACCTGTACGCCGGCGTTTATTGCCAAAAACATAGACGACAAAAATAATCCTTACAATACCAGACAGAAAGGCTGATTGCCGCCGACGCCTATCACTAGCCCTACGGTCAGTAGCGTGGACGCAGTCTTGAATTTCGTAGCTAGCGACTATCTGTTTTACCTCCATGACATGGACGGCAAGATCCATTATGGAAGGACTTCCGCCGAGCACAGCGCAAATAAGAACGCCTATCTAAAATAGGCCCTCTGTCATTGCGAATGAAATGAAGCAATCTAGGGCCATAATAATTTAGATTACCACGCCCTGCTCGTAATGACGAACTATTAAATATCGTTTGATTTCTAGATTAAATTAGCTATAAAATTGATAGAATTTTTGACATATTTTTTATATCAAAAAATATCTGTGGATGACGGGATTTCTCAAAAGGATATTCACTGACTTCAAGATACTAGCGCTGTCGCTTCTCATCGCGGTAGTCGTCTTTGTCGTGGTCAAAAATCCTGACCTTTTCCAAGCGAGCGTCTTGCTCCTGGAAGATCGCGAGACCATGCAAGCTAACCAACGAGATATCTGATATAAGAACACGAGTGGCGTCTTGGACGTCTTTATCTCCGAGAACGTGAAAGATTTCACTGAGATTCTCTTCTCCGTCACCTTGGATCCTACAAACGTAAGCGTAGACTTTGACAAGATAACATCACAATTGCCGTATGAGATCACTGACCAGAGAGAAGATGGTTTTGATATCGTGCTCAGCATAGCGACCCTTACGGGGTTGGACTATGACCAGAGCCTCTTCATGGTACCTTTCAGCTGAAGCAATCCTTATATTCTCCTCAGCGAAGGGAATGCGACTTTGGGCAATGGAGATATCCAGGCATTGGCTATCGGCAACTTAGATGAAGGCAAGAAGCTTCACCAGAAGTAATTTTTATCCCTCTTATGCACTCATGAGACATTTGCGTAAAATCCTTATCGCTAGCTTATTTGTCGCTGTCATGATATTCTCCTATGTACAGACCCAGGCTGCTGAACCTGAAGCTTTTGTTGTAGAGGTACAGCCGAGCTCTTTCGATCCCAACACGCCGGTCGACATGACTATCAAAGCCGTCAAGGGCGATGGCACCGTCATCAAGGAATATGAAGGAGACGTTTATATCGATGTAGTTGGTTCTATAGATCCTAGCGAATATGTAGTCCCAAGCGATCATCTCTATACCTTCGCACCCCAGGATCAGTGAGTGAAATTGTTCTCCAAAGGACTCATCATCAAGAAAGAATGAACCTATACCATCCAAGTCTCAGATATCATCAACGATAGCATCAAAGGAGAAAAGACTGTCATCGTGGGCAATCAAGCCGCTACGAATGCGAAGTCTGTGACCATCGACGCTCCTACTATGTCCGGCACAGAAAAAAATGAAATCGTGAGCGTCTTCGGATCAAGCCTAGATTTACCTAATTCACCATATGAAATACGATTGAATAATGTCTCCGCCACCAAGGGGATCACGGACAGTATCGGAAGCATCAATACCTTCGTCACCGGCGTCGTCGCAGGAGACAATACGCTCCAGGTAAAGATATTGGATATCAACGATACGGTCATCGGCGAATCAGAGCTCATCCACTTCACCTATGCGCCTATCGCAGATGGTGTATTCAATAGCATCCAGATCCTTCCGACCGCCAAACTGAAACAATGAAGCAAAGCTACCTTCATCGTGAGCGCCAACGATGCCGTCTCTTCTGCGGAATTGCAGTTGAGTAATGGATCGCCTGTAGTGCCTATGGAGAAAGCTTCTCCATGAACATTCAAGAAAGAATTGATGATGGATATGGTCGGCAATCTCGACGTCGTCGTCAACCTGATGCTCAACGGACAGAAGAAGTCGTATTCGGGTGTAGCTAATCTCATCATAGAGAAGTGAACAGCTATTGGTAAGGTCAGACTTTTCTCTGATCCTGTCACCAAAAATAAATTGAATATCACTCGGGAAGTCATCGGCGAAGCATCGAAGTATAAGGTCTATTATGGAACCGGAGAATCGAATATGGTACAGAGCGCGACAGTCGCTACCAACGAGATGTCACTAGAGAATCTCCTCACCTGAACCACATATTTCTTCAAGATTATCCCACTCGATGCCCCAGGCACAGAGATCGGAACAGCTTCAGCTACTGTCAGTGCGACGGTCGGAGACCTTTCTCCGAGCGGAGCGAATTGTGTAGTCAAATGAATCATCGTGAGCGATGTCACTATAGGAGAAAAACGCTATCTTACATGGTCATGAGTCGTGAACGCAAGCTCCTATGTCATCTATAGATCAGAATTTGAAACTTCAGACGTGACCAAGATGAACAAGGTCGCTGAAGTGACGGAGAATAGATTTGAATATCCTTTCATCAAAAATGCCAAGACAGAAAAATACGCCTACTATGTAGTCGAAGCCGTATGTACCGACGGCAGTACGGTCATCGTGGACAACGTAAAAAAAGTGCAGACCTGACCTGTAGAAAGCATCTTGCTTTTTCTCGTCATCACGCTCCTCGTGTATTCCAGCTACAGGCTTTATGTCTATGCTCAAGCAGAAAATAACTAAGAGTTAACAGTTAATAACTAACAGTCCGGCTCCAATCAGTAGTTCTCAATACAAAATCACTGTTAGTTGGTAGTTGTTAGTTGTTCACTAGTTTTAGTTGTTAGTTTAACAAAACATATGAGTGATTTTTCCAAAAAATATCAAGCTAGCGCCATAGAGAATGAGATCGCCGCATTGCGGAATACAGAAGACTTTACACCCGATACGAAGGAGACTGAGATGTTCGTCTCCCTGCCTTTGCCTACCTCCACCGATCTCCATCTCGGACATGCAGAAAATGTCGTGCTCCAAGACATCCTCGCAAGATATCATCATATGGTAGATCATAATACAGCATTCCGGCCGTCACGATATTACGGTTCGTTTTTGGCGAATGAGCATATCCAAAAACAGCTCAAGAGGATAGGAACCAGTAAAGAGAAAATCACCAAAGCACAGTTCTGGGATGTGATGCAAAGCCATATCAAGAAGCAGAAAAAACATAACGAGCAACAACTCCAGAGACTCTGAATCTCCATGGATTTCGAGCGTTCACCTTCCACGTTCGGTCTGCATTTCTCTCGTTTCCTCAGGAAGCTCTTCTATCAATTGGTGCAGGATGATATCATCTACGAAGCGGAAGATATCGTCTACCGAAATACAAAATACCAGACATCTCTCTGAAGAGATGAGGTGAGATTTGAGAAGCAAAAAGGAAAAAAATATACCATCAAATATTTTATCAGTACCAAGAATAATTCGGTGAATGTCGTCACCACTGCGCCGGAAACTATTTTCGGTGATGTGGCATTGGCTGTACATCCGGACAACAAAAGATATCACAACCTCGTAGGTCAGAAGGCCATCATCCCTATCGTGAATAGGACGATCCCTATCATCGCTGATGAGAGAGTGGATCTTTTTGCCAACAATGGCATCATCAGGATCACTCCTGCTCATGATTTTTTTTCGCTGCAAATCGCGAAGGATCACAAACTTCCTGTCGATCATTTCGCCATCGATCAGGATGGTTGCTTCACGAAGCATGCGGGAGATTTTGGCGGCAAGAAGGTAGATGAATTTATGGAGAACATCCTCCAAAATCTGGATGATATCGATAATATGGTCAGCACAGAAGATTGCACCTACGAGGTACCGATGTGTAAGAAGACCGGTGAAAGACTCCAGGTCATGTGCCTCGTGCAACGATTCCTTCATGTAGAGAAAGCCAAGGAGAGACTTGCTGCTGCCATCGATGACGGCACCATCAAAACTTATCCTGCAAGATATATCGCTCCGCTCAAAGAGCATCTCGGCGCCATCGATAGATGGTGCATCTCCAAGAACTATCTCTTCGGACAGGGACTGCCGATTCGGATTAGCGAGAACAAATGAATGATCTACGTCCTGGATGAAAATGACGTCCTGGAAAATTACAAGAAAGATAAGAACAAGCAAAAATTGAAAGTCATCCTTTCTCTCATCGTCTTCAACCTCATCGCCGATGGGCGCTTGAATGCGACTTTTGAGATGGATCATCTGATGACCACTCTGCTCACCACTACTATCGGCTCTGATAAGACAGTCCTCCAGACTTACTTGGATATCATCGAAAAAGAACTGGGCGTCTATGCTCCGCAGATTAGAGAATTGAAAGACGTTGTCCATTATGCTAACAAGGAGAGGGGCTCGAATCTTGAGAATTTCGCAGCCGCGTTCATCAAGATCTTGGACACCTCATTCGCTATCGATCAAGTCTCTGACCAAAAATATCAATTTGATGTAGATAAGCTGATCCAAAGAGATAAATGACTCAGACAAGAAAAAAGCAAATTTGATATCTCTTTCGTCAATGCGGCGCTGATAGCATACAGCTTGGGGATCCTCGATGAGAAGAAAGGAAAATCCAAGTTTAAACCTGCGACGATGATCAGTGGGGAACATACGCTCCTGGAGATCGACAAGGCGCTTCTCCTGTCGCTGGAATTGAAAGATACCCTCTTATGCGATACTGTATTTATCAACAAAACCTTCTGCGATCACAAGAAAAAAAAGATGTGAGCGCTCTGTGATAACAATGTGGATCCAGCAGATCTCGTAAAAGAATTCGGCGCAGATACGACGAGACTCTATCTCATGTTGGAATGAGACGAACAGATCCTTTTTGACCACAGTAAGATCCATGCCTACGAAGAATTCCTCAATACCTTCCGGAACGCATCCAGATATATCGCGCTCAAGGCGCAGGAGAGCTACGGCAAGAAAAAGATAAGCCTCAGTACAATCGAGAAAGAGATAGAAAAAAACATCATGAATCTGCAAGACTTCGATCTCCGGATCCTCAACAAGATCAGGAATCTCTACCAGGGCATAGATGCGTATATCTTCTCCAATAATGTCTCTGAATTCGGCAAAAAACTCATGCAGATCATCAAACACGATTTCTGCGGCAAATATCTGGAAGTCAGCAAAAACAGCAAATCCCCTCTCACCGAAAAAGTCATGCTCTTAGCTGTCAGCAAGATATTGAAGCTCCTCCGGCCTTTCGCGCCATTCATCAGCGAAAAGCTCCGGATGCAGATGGGATTCCAGGGGTATCTGAGCGAGCAAAGGATCCAAGGAGATTTTCTCCAGGCGATCAATAAGAATTATAAGATCCAACTCTTCATGGATATCATCGACAAATTTCTCGCCATCAAAGATGGCCTGGCATTGAAAAAGCATGCGAGCGTCGACGCCTTCATCAAGGC
>Ga0172368_10002152_pt1 | contig 25620 bp, 18 predicted proteins | sample Lak11m_FD_114540 | JGI IMG/M metagenome (GOLD analysis project Ga0172368, IMG submission 114540) | Freshwater microbial communities from Kabuno Bay, South-Kivu, Congo - kab_022012_11m | ecosystem: Environmental > Aquatic > Freshwater > Lake | place: Democratic Republic of the Congo: South-Kivu...
CGGGGTGGTCCCCTTTTCGATGATCGGGTGGTTCCCTTTTCAGTTATCAAGGTGCAGGCCCAACGTCAAAAGTGGTTCCCTTTTCGATGATCAAATGGTTCCCTTTTCGCTTGACAAATACAACGGTGGCCGGGCATTGTGTGGACGATCCGTTCTATGTGCCCATCTGGCAACGGATGGTGCAGATCATCGGGCGCTCCGACTTTCTGACTGGCCGAACGTCTACAAAAGGAGGAATACGCGCTCAGCAAAGTGAAGGCCGCCCCGCAGGCTGACTTGGCGCAGCTCACGGCGCAACAACACCGCCACGGCCTTCGGGGGCGCGATCCACACGATGCTGGGCGCGGCGTTGATCGAGGGCAACACCATTGAGGCCAACACAGCGGAGTGGGGTGGTGGGCTGATGGTGGATGTCTCGGCCGCGACGGTGAGCGGGAACACGATTCGGGGCAACACGGCCACGGCCGGCGGCGGGGGGTTGGAGGTCTATGGTCTCGCCGCTTGCACCATCAGGGCAACACCATCGAGGGCAACCATGCCTCGCAAACCGAACCGGCTGGCGGTGGCGGGGGACTGGAGATCGACAACCAGGCTTCGCCCACCATGACGGGCAACGTCATTCGGAATAACGTGGCCGGGTTCGGTGCGGGCGTCAAGTATGCGCAAGGTTGGACCGGGACGGTGGGCGCGCTGACCGCCCACGGGAACCTGATCTGCGGCAACGAGGGCTACCAGTTCTACAACGAGACGACCAACCCAGTCGATGTGATCGGCAACTGGTGGGGCACGAACGCGCCGGGTGCGCCGCAGTTCTCCGGCCCGGCGACCACCAGCCCGGCCATCATCATGAGCCTGAGCGCCAGCCCGGCGACGGTGAGCGTGCCGGGGGCGAGCACGGTGCAGGCGCGCCTGCAAGGGGGCGGCTACAGCGTGCCGAACGGGACGCTCCTGGCCTGGAGCGCGACGCTGGGCACGCTCAACCCGGCCAGCAGCGTGACGACGGACGGGGTGGCGCAGACCAGTCTGTCCAGTGCGGCGGCCGGCACGGCCAGCGTGACCGCCGCTGATCCGTGCGGGTTCACCCTCAGCACTGCGGTGAGCTTCGTCACGGGGCAGCGAGTATACTTGCCGATTCTGGCGCGCTGAAGGTTGCCTTTTGAACCACGCAGGTATCCATTCAGTCTACGTCACACCGCACCTGCCGGTGGGTGCAGGTGTTGCGAGCGGGTTAACGAGTCAACAGATGGTACGGCGCACCGCCAGCGAAGCAATCTCTGCGCTCAGGTGACAGATTGCTTCGTCGCTGCGAGTGCCGTCATGCATCTTGCGGGAACAACACCGCTCCTCGCAATGACGGCTGAATAGTTACCCATGCAGGTGCGACGGCTGCCTGCCGCCTTGGGCAGGATTTCGGAATTTGACAAATTTGACGGGGGGGTAAACTGATTACATCCTGGCGTGATTGACACGTCAGTTGCACCAACTTCACGGCGCCACCTGGCCGGCCGCTCCCCCCACAGCCGATACAGGTGGACCGGACAGACCATGGACGATTGACCATAGCCGATAGCTGTCGTCCATCGTCCATCGTCCATCGTCCATCGTCGTTCTCAGAAAGGCAGGTGCTCCATGATGCGCAAGTCTCAAATCTCGTGGGTGATCGTTACTGGCTTGCTGGCACTGGCGGCGATCCCGTTGCTGGCCGAATGCCTGCCCCCATCTCCTACTCCGAAGGTCATTGCCACAAGAGGAACGCTTGAACTTACCGGGAAACTGGAAGGCGCGAACGGATGCTACCGTGTCGGAAAATACGCCCTGGGCTGGCCCCCGGAATTCCAGGTGACAGTCATCGACGACACCTTGCGCGTCGTGGCAGCATGGGGCAAAGGCCCGATATGGGAGTTTCGCTTCGGTGATCACGTTGTTATAGGCGGCATGCATGGTGGTGATTCGATGAGCGCAGAGCGCCGTGATCTCCTGAGAATACCCTCTGACTGCCCGGGGCCATACTTTGTTTTCGGTTCTGGACCATACTGACGTTAGGTTTCACTGCACCTGGCACATCCACCTGATTTCCTGATCATTCACAATACGAGAGGAGGGATCGAACATGTCTCGCAGTTTGTCGTTCTATCGGCCTCGCGCCGGGCGGATGTTGACTGTGGCGTTTCTGTTCCTCATGGCAATGTCTCCATCCTCTCTTGCCCAAGGCATAGGCGGTTCCTCTGTTGCCTTGAATGAGAATGCTGCAGAAGAGGCAGATGCTGAGATGTATGCTGCCGACATGGGCGTGGATCTCGAAGAGGCAATTCGCCGTTTGAAGCTTCAGGCGGATATAGGCCGCCTGAACGCTGACTTGCTTGAAAAAGAGCCCGAGGCTTATGGTGGACTTTGGATTCAGCACCGGCCTGATTACCGCGTCGTGGCGCTTTTCACGCGTGATGGGGAGACTATTCTGAGACGGTATGCTCAGGAAACTCCGCTTGCTTCTCTGGTCGAGGTGCGGTCAGCAGATGCAACCTACATGGAACTGGAGCGAATTCGGGCCGAAGTAGACCAAACCGTTGATGGATGGCATATCGATCACGGGACAGCAGTCGATGTAAGAGAGAATCGCGTTGAGTTGTATGTGGTGGAAACAGAACGGTTGGCAGACGCAATGGAACAACATGAGTTTCATTTTCCTGAGAATGTCGAGGTGCATCACGTGGAATGGCTGCCTGAGGAGGTGATGGAGATCCACGGTGGTCTGGTTCTGACAAGTGGACAAGGCAACTGCACCAGTGGCTTCTCTGTATCTCACTCCAGCGTGCCATTTGGCACCCGCTATGGCATTGTAACCGCTGGTCACTGCCCAGATGATCTGGAGTACCTGGCGTCTCCTCTTCCTTTTGTTGATGGGGTGCTGGGGATGTGCGGAACGGGCTCACCTCTTTCTTGCTCAATCTACGATGCTCAATGGCATACTGCACCTGGCTTCGATGTGACCAACCGGATATATTACCGCGATCCGCCAGCCGAGGTTTATCGGGATATCACAAGTCGCACCAGTGCAAACAACCAACCAGTAGGCGCCTATGTGTGCAAGTATGGCAAGACCTCTTTATTCGGCTGTGGCACGATCATCATCGATAACTACAACGGCATACAGAAAGTTCTTGACGTTGAGGTTCTGCCCGGGGACAGTGGCGGACCAGTCTTCTCTGGTTCTAGCGCCTATGGTATCATTCTTGCGAGTGCACTGTGTACCAGCGACAATTGCGCCATCTATTTGCCTGCCGACCGTTTCGAGGGTTATCTGGGAGTCCAAGTGCTGACTTCAGCGCCTCCTCCTTCGACTTCCACCAGCACGCCCACGAGAACGCCGACTACGACGCCGACACCCACCCGCACGCCTACCAGCGCCGTGTCACCCACCGCCACCCCCACGGGCACGCGACTGCCCACTGCGACGCCGACGCGCACCCCGGTCGTGTCAAACACGCCGACGCGTACGGCCACGCCCATCGCACCGCCTACGGTGCCGGCGTGTGCGTATGTACTTGAGCCCTGATTCGGGGTCGATAGCAGTAATATCTGGATCTGCAACATTGAGCATATTCAGAGCCAGGGTTATCGCGTGCGTTTCCGCAATGATGGCTATAACCCTGACGGTGGCTCCGCCTTATGGTGTCAAGATGGGCAGCCACCATGCAGCCTCTCTCTTGCCGATAGAGTGCATTTGCGAGCGCAGTCCTTCTCTGGCACGAACTTCACTACCCCTTATGGTAATGTGCAAGCATACGACTATGATCCCCCTCCCCCCACACCTGCCACCCAAGCGCCGCCCCCGCATACGGGTTGGGCCGAGTGTTACGAGGGATGCAGCCAGAACCCCGACGGCACGTTTGCCGCCGGCGCCAATGGGCAGTTCGTGCTCCGCTGGGGCGATCCGGTAGCCTTTTACGGTTATCCCTTCGATGGCGCGGTGGACTACCAGGTGCTCGAGAACGGCAACCTGATTTTCTCGGTACAGGTCGGGCCGCAGGCGGCGCCGGGCGTCGGGGGCTCCGGGTGTCGGGATACCGGCTTTGCGTCGGATCCCTATCGCTGTCTACGCTTCGGTGGCGCTGGCGCCCGTCCGCCGCGGCCTGCAGGAACCTACACCTACCAGGCGCGCGCCTGCTGGCATGGCACGAGCAATTGCGCGGCCTGGAAGCCAGATAGTCCGACGCTCATCCTGGTGCCCGCCCCAACCCCAACGCCGACCGCTACCGCCACCGCGACGCGGACACCCACTGCGACCGCGACGCGCACGGCCACGCTCATGCCGACCGCCACCCGGACGCCGACGCGCACGCCCACGCCGACCGCCACGGCCACCGTGCCACCCCTGGCCACGGTCTACGTGAATGCAGCGGCCGGCAGTGATAGCCCGGCCTGCGGCGCGAGCGCGGGCGCAGCCGCCTGCAAGACGATCGGCTACGCCCTGGCGAACCGCGTCGCGGCCGGCGGCACGGTGTCGGTGGCGGCGGGCACGTACACCGAGCGGATCACCCTGCGGCCGGGAGTCACGGTGCAGGGCGCGGGCGTGACGACGCTCAACGGCGGGGGCGGTGGGCCGGTGGTCACTGCGGACGATGCAACGATCGACGCAACCACGGTGCTGGCCGGCTTCACGATCACCGGCGGCCAGGCGACCAACGGCGCCGGCATCACCATCCGCAACGGCGCCGCGCTGCACGTGGACAACTCGGCGCCCACCGTGCGCAACAACACCATTCAGAACAACACCGGCGTCTACAATGCGGGCGGCATCTACGTCTGGCAGGGCGCGCCGGTCATCAGCGGCAACACAATCCAGAACAACACGTCGGGATGGGGCGGCGGGCTGTTCATCAACCACTCGGCCGCGACGGTGAGCGGGAATACGATCCGGGACAACACGGCCACGGCCGGCGGCGGTGGCCTGCAAGTATATGACCTCGCCACCTGTACCATCAGTGGCAACACCATTGAGGGCAACCACTCCTCGGCGACGGAGCCGATGGGCGGTGGCGGACTGAATATCGATGTGGCGGCTTCGCCGGTACTGACGGGCAACATCATCCGCAACAACACGGGTCTGGCCGGCGGAGGCATCAATCTGGGTGGGACAGGCGCCGGCACGCTGAGTGCCCACGGCAACCTGATCTGCGGCAACGAGGGCTATCAATTCTACAACGAGACCACCTACGCGCCCGATGTGACCGGCAACTGGTAGGGCACGAACGCGCCCGGCGCGCCGCAATTCTATGGCCCGGCGACGTACAACCCGGCCATCACTATGACGCTCAGCGCCAACCCGGCGACGGTGATCGTGCCGGGGGCGAGCATGGTGCAGGCGCGCCTGCAAGGTGGCGGCTACACCGTGCCGAACGGGACGATCCTGGTCTGGAGCGCGACGCTGGGTACACTCAACCCGATCAGCAGCGCGACGACGGATGGGGTGGCGCAGACCAGCCTGTCCAGCGCGGCGATCGGCGCGGCCAGCGTGACTGCGGTCGACCCGTGCGGGTTCACCCTCAGCGCCGCGGTGAGCTTCATCACGTCGGCGACCGCGACGCCCACTCCCTCGCGCACGCCGACCATCGCGCCGACGGTCACGCGCACGCCTACTGCCGCGCCCACTGCGACCCGCACGCCGACCGCGACCCGCACCAGCACGCCGGTGAGCGCGACGGCAACGCCCACCCGCACCGCGACCCCCTCGCCGACGCGCACGCGCACTGCCACGCCGACCAACACGTCCCTGCCCCCGACCGCCACGCCGACCTCGCCAGCGGTGGCGACCACGGTGAGCTTCCAACAGGGCGCCGGCGGTTACAGCGGCATGTCGGCGACCTTCTTCGATTGCGCTGCGGGTTACAACGTGGCGCCCTACCTGCGCGTCGGGTTCGCTACCTGCGTCCGCTCGCTGGTGCGTTTCGACGTTGCGAGCCTCCCGGCGGCGGCCAGCGTGCAGTCGGCCAGCCTGGCGCTCTATTGGACCGAGCGTACCAACAGCAACTCCCTTACTCTGGCGGTCCACCGGGTGCTGGTGGACTGGGTCGACAGCCAGGCGACGCGCGCCTATCGGCTGAGCGGCGTCCCCTGGAGCGCGGCCGGCCTGGGCCCAGGCGCCGATTATGAGGCGGCCGCCGCCAGCACGCGCGCCTTCACCGGCGCCGAGTCGGCGGGCAAATGGATCAACCTGGATGTGACGGCCATGGTCGGGGCCTGGGTGCAGAATCCAGCCAGCAATAAGGGGCTGGTGTTGCTGCAGAGCCAGGCGTCGGGTGCGGTGATCTACTCCTTCGGCAGCGAGTGGGGCGTCAACCCGCCCAAGCTGACCGTGACGTATCTGCCGTGAAGGGGACGATGGACCATAGACGATGGACCATGGACGATGGTTGTCGTCTGCCCTGAGAATCGCGCCGGACGTGCCATCCACGGATGCCATCACGAATCCACGAATAGCTTCCCGTTGGATTCGTGAACACCGCACCTGCCGGTGGGTGCAGGTGTTCGTGACGATTCGTGGCCGGCCGGCCAGCGTACCGTTTTTACCCGCCGTCACGGCGGGTGCGGCGCGGTATGGCGTTAACGCTTCGGTGTGTTGACGGGGTGACGCGGGGCCTGACCGCTCAGGACGCGGCCGATCTCCTCGGCGGTCTGAAGGTGGTTATCGCGCACCGACTCCTCGGAATACCAGGCCGTGTGCGGTGTCAAAATGATGTTCTCAAGCCGCAGCAGCGGATCGTCGGGGGCGGGTGGCTCCGCTTCCAGGACATCGAGCCCGGCGCCGGCGATTATGCCCTGCTGGAGCGCGTGGACCAGCGCCTGCTGGTCGATCAAGGCGCCGCGCGAGGTGTTGATCAGGCAGGCGGAGGGTTTCATCAGCGCCAACTGGCGCTCGCCGATGAGATGATAGGTGGCCGGCGTGACCGGCAAGAACAGGCAGACGTAGTCCGAGCGGCGCAACAGAGGCTCCAGATCGGCCGGCTCAGCGCCGTGCTCCCTGATCGTCTCGGCCGGGACGTAGGGATCACTCACCAGCAGTGTGACATCGAATCCCCGCAGCTTACGTGCTACCGACTGGCCGATGCGCCCGAAACCCACCAGGCCCACCGTGCTGCCTGCCAGGCGGAAAACAGGCTGCGCTGCCATGTAGTTATAGCTGCCGCCTCGCATCTGGCGGTCCAGATACGGGATTTTGCGCGCGCAGGCCAACAGCAAGGCGGCGGCATGGGCGGCCACTTCGTCCACACAGTAGTCAGGCAGGTTCGTTACCACGATGCCCTTTTCAGTGGCGGCGGCCAGGTCTACACCGTCCACGCCGATGCCGGCACGCGCGATGATCTTGCAGGCAGACAGGGTCTCGATCACCCGCCGCGTCACGCGGGTGCGAGCCAGAAAAATCAGGAGTGCGGCGGCATCGTGGCCCGCGGCGATGAGTTGATCTTCGCTGCTGCAGCCGCGCGCAGAGATGGTAGCGCCGATGGCCGACAGAGCGGCCTCGATCTCAGCCGGTATGTTGTCCTCGATGTCGGTGATGATTTTGAACCGTGTAAGATCGCTCATGCTGATACCGTTTCCTGTGGAATGAATCGTGACCTTCTATCGGCTATCCTCGGAGCCGCAGCCCCCCATCGACACAAAGAACCTGGCCGGTGATGTAGCCGGCATCATCGGAGACAAACGAAGCCACTGCGGCGGCAATATCATCCGGCGTGGCGACGCGTCCGAGCGGGATGCGCTCGACCATGCGTCTCAGGGACTCCTCGCCGGGTATCCCTGCCAGTTTGCCGCGGTCTTTGTGCAGATCCCTCGTCAGCGGCGTATCCACGACACCCGGGCAGATCGCATTGACCGTGATTCCGTAAGGGGCCAGCGCCAGCGCGGCGGAATAGGTCAAACTGATGATCCCCGCTTTAGCTGCGGCGTAATGCACGTGATCAGGCCGACCGCCGAGCCCCGAAATCGACGCGATATTGACGATGCGGCCATAGGATTGCGCAATCATCACCCGGGCCGCCGCCTGAAGGCAGAAAAAAGCTGCCTTGAGGTTGAGATCGAGAATATTGTCCCACTCTTTCTCGCTCACGTCAAGCAAGGGTGTGGTGCGCATGATCCCCGCGTTGTTGACGAGCACATCCAGGTGGCCCCAGGACGTCACCACGCGCTCTATGGCCGGCGTGATAGCCCCGACATCGTACAGGTCAACCACCAGTCCCAGGGCTCTGCGGCCCAGGGCGGTTAAATCGGAGACGCCGGCCTTGACGGCGTCCGCGTTCACATCCAGCACCGCGACGGCGGCTCCATCTCGCGCCAGGCGCAGGGCGATGCCCCGGCCGATCCCCTGGCCCGCGCCCGTCACCAGCGCGGTCAGGCTACGTGTGTCGTTCAACTCAGTCTCCTTGCTCCATCCTGGCTAATACAGCTCGCGTCACCAGGGGAATTTCCTCGAACCTCTCCGCTATGTGGACCCCGGCACTGCGGAGCATATTGACTTTTCCATCATAGGTGCCGCGCGTGCCCTCGATGATGGCCCCCGCGTGGCTGAAGCGCGTGCCGCCTTTGGCTGCCTTGCCGCCGATAAAGGCGATGATCGGTTTAGTGACCTCGCCGGACGCGGCCAGCTCCGCGACGCGCTCTTCCTGGGTGCCCCCGATTTCGCCGAACATGACGATTGCTTTCGTGTCCGGGTCGGCTTGAAATAGCCTGACCACCTCCGGGTGAGGCAGACCCACCACCGCATCTCCGCCGACGTGCACCAGCGTCGTGGCGCCAAGGCCGGCCTGGCCGAGGTAGTAGGCGATGGCCGAAGTGATGCCGCCTGAGCGGGAGGTGACGCCCACCGGGCCGGGCTTGAACCACCGCCGCGCCATCTCGGCGCGGCCGCCTATCATGCCTGCCACGCCCCGGCCGGGACTGAGCACGCCCAGGGTGTTCGGCCCGACGAAACGGGCGCCGGCCGCGCGCGCCGCGGCGGTGATTTCCAGCACGTCATAAATCGGCACACGATCGGGCACCAGCACCAGCAGCCTCACGCCGGCGTCAATGGCTTCCAGCGCGGCATCCTTCACCGCCGGCGCCGGGACGAAGAGCACGCTGACATCGATCGGGCCGGCCGCCTCCCAGGCCTCGCGCACCGTGTCGAACACCGGCACGCCGTCCGCCTCCTGGCCGCCTTTTCCCGGTGTGACCGCCGCCACCAATTGCGTGCCGTAGTCCAGCATCAGCCGGCCGCGGGCCATGCCCTCCCGGCCGGTCATGCCCTGCGCCAGCACCCGCTTCGTCTCGTCTATAAGGATGGACATCCGCTCTCCGTCGCCACTGTTCCGCAGGAAAGTACTGCCTGCTGAACGCAAAGGATCCGTAAAAGAATAACTTCCGTTCTGTCATGCTGAGGGCGGGCAAGTCAGGTTTCGCGACGACGCCTGTCACTCAGCCCGAAGCATCTTCGTCACAGTGCGCGAGACCCTTCGGCCTGCCACCACGGCTCGTCACGAGCGGTCTGGGACCCGGCCTCAGGGTGACAATGCCGGGAAGTTATTCTTTGCCGAGCGATAAGCTTCCAGCCCCTGGATGGGCAGGTGGATGCGCCCACCGCGCTGGCCCAGGAAGTAACACTCCACCTCGCACGCCAGGCACTCGCTGCACTTCCCCTGCTGGGCCTTTTCGGGTGGGATATTCAGCACCGGCACGCCGTCTTTGAGTTCGAGGATCCTGGCTGCGCAGGTGCGGACGCAGATCTTGCTGTCGCACTCCAGGCAGGCCGCGTGATCCAGGGTGACCGTGCCGCCGGTGACGGTGCCGAACGTGTATGGCCGCGCCGCTTTTCGTGGCGGCAGCAGGCCGGGCCGGGTGACGGCCTGCGGGGAGTGGCCCCGGATCAGTGCTTGCAGCCGTCCGGCGCAGAACTCAGGCGCATCAGCCTTGCCATAGGCTTCGAGGGGGACCGGAAGGAAAGGCCGCAGCCGGTTGAGGATCTCGATGGCTTGTTCCTCGGCGTTCCCGCCCAGCCTGATCACCGCCGGGATCATCAGCGGCTCCTCGAGAAATGCCTTCGCCAGGCCGCGCGCCGAGTGATACTGCTCCTGCGAGGCCACGCCGCATCCCGACATGAAGTAACCGTCAATGCCGGGCTGTGACAGGATGATCTTCGCCGCCCGGTAGACCTTCGAGGCCGGCGGATTGCCGCTGGTGTCCACGAAATTCGCCAGCTTATACCCACGGCCGAGCAGCGCATCCATGCTGATCATCGAGCCGCCGCCCCCCTCGCCGTGGAAGCCGATCACGCCGTCGCCCCGGTGGAACCCCTGCTCCAACTGCACGAAATAGAACGTGCCCCGGTAGTCGTCCTTTTCCACCCGCCAGGCGATCCGCTCCAGCTCCGTCGGCGGCCGGTCGAACTCGCGGGCGACCTCGATGCCCAACTCAGGGTGGCGGAAGACGGCGTTGTCGTCGATGGTGATGCGACAATCCGCGGCGATCAGCCGGCCGTCGGTTGTCTCAACGATCGGGTTGATTTCAGCCGCTCGCGCCTCACAGCCCACCGCCAGGCGGTACAGGCGACCCAGCAGCGCGCCCAACCCCATCTGCAGCCGACCGTGGATGCCGGTGCGGCGCACCAGGTCGCGGCCTTCGTAATCACGGAGGCCGGTGCGCACGTCCACCGCCTGGGTGGCGATGGCGTCGGGGCGCTCCTGGCGGATGGCCTCCACGCCAGTGCCGCCCTGGCTGCTGAAGATCACCACCGGCGCCTGGCGATCATCGTCAATCACCAGGCCGGCGTAGAACTCGCGGCGGATCTCCAGCCGCTCCTCCACCAACACGGTGTCAACGACGAAGTTCTTGATGCGCTGGCCGAATAGTGCCTGGACCGCGGCGGCCGCCTGCTCGGGCGTATCGGCGCGGCGGATCAGGCCCAGGCCGGCCCGCCCTGTGACCCAGACCTGGGCCTTGATCACCGTCGGGACGCCGAGCGCGGCGGCGATCTCCCTGGCCTGGTCCGGCGTGGAAGCTGGGCCCCCGGCCGGCGTCAGGATGTTATATTTGCGAAGCAGCTCCTTGCCTTGATACTCGTAGAGTCGTGCCATGCATTAATCAGGCGATCTTGCCGCCCGGAAAGCGTTCCAGGATTTCGACGTCGAACCCCGGCAGCACCACATCGGCCTCGCGAGCCACCCGATCGTAGGTAGCAAACGCCTCGAAGACGTCCTCACAGACGCCTACCGGGATGCGCTGCTCGTAGTTCTTGTAGAAGAAGAACGAGTCGCTGTAGATCACCGTGCCGCGCGGCGTGGCGATCTTGATCGCCATGCTGCTGCGGTGATGGGAGCCGGCCTTCCAGCACTGGATGCCCGGCGCGATCTCGTCCTCGTCGGCCAGCAGCCGCACCCGCGGCCAGGCATCGGTGACCAGGTGGATCACTTGGTCGCGCGGGATATCCACGTAGCGCCGCGCGTCGTTGTAATCGCGCTGGCGGGGCGTGAAGTAGTCGCTCCAGCCGCTGCGCAGGATGCAAATCTGCGCGTTAGGGAACATCGAGATGTTGCCCGTGGCATACGAGACCAGCGGCGTGATGATCAGCTTGTCCACCTTCGCCGGATCGACGCCCGCCGCGGCCAGCACGTTCGGCACGCGCTCCTGTTCGGCTACCACCGCCGAGGCCCGCTCGCCGCCCAGCCGCCACCAGATGGTGTTGATGTCCGTCGGCGGGTCGGCGAGGCCGGTGTTGATCAGGATCGTGCGGTCTCTGTCGCGCAGCACGAAAATGTAGAACGTGTAGATATCCCATTCCTGGGACATGGTAGCCTGGTAGGCTACCGAAGCGGGCAGCGAGTTCTGCCCAACCTTGTAGGCCTGGATCGAATAGGTCATCTTTGCTCCTCCATACTCTGGTAGTTCGTCAAGCCTCATTTGATCGGTAGTAGCCCCACTTCTCACTCGATCCGGACTTTCACTGTAGTGAATGCCTGGATAGCAGAGGCCCAGAGCTGGGCCTGTGTCTCTCCGGGCATGGGCGTGTCGCCCAGAGCGGGGGCTTTGCCTAGTCGCCTGCCCTTCGACGCGCCGAGCGGGTGATAGGGCAGTACGTGAATCTCCGACAAGTGCTGCATCCGGTTGGCGAGCCCGGCGATCTGCAGGAAATGCGCTACGCGGTCGTTCAGTTTCGGTATGATCGGGCAACGGAGGATGATGGCTGCTCCTGCCCGGTCCAGTGCCATCGCGTTCTCGAGGATGGCCTGGTTTGGAACGCCCGTGAACTCCTTATGGAGTTCCGGATCGGTCTCCTTGATGTCATACAGGAAGAGATCGACGTACGGTCGAATCTCTTCGAAGCGCGTCCAAGCGCCAAAGCCAGACGTTTCGATGCAAGTGTGCATCCCGGCCTCCTTGGCCGTCGCAAGAAGCTCCTGGGTGAACTCTAGCTGCTGCATCGGCTCGCCCCCCGATACCGTCATGCCGCCGCCGGAGTTTCGGTAGAACGCCGCATCTTTCATGACTTCGGCAAGCACTTCCTCAACAGTCATTATCTTGCCCACGAGTTCGAGCGCGCGAGGGTAACATTCCCGGGTGCACTTGCCGCAGCGAACGCAGCCGCCGCGGCTGTAAACGTGTGTGCCGCCTTCAATGCTATGACAGCCCTTCGCGCAGGCCTGCACGCAATATCGGCAGCCGATGCACTTGCCAGCAGAGAAGAAGATCTCCGGTACCGCTTCCTGGCTTTCAGGGTTATGACACCACACGCAGGCGAGAGGGCAGCCCTTCAGGAATACGGTGGTGCGAATACCGGGGCCATCGTGGATGCAGAAATGCTGAATGTCGAATACGAGGCCCCGTGCCATGAGATTTTCCTTACATACCTCTCTCGATCCGCTCGATGAGGGCGTCCTGAAGCGTTGCATCGAGCGCCGTGAACCTGGCGCTGTAGCCCGATATGCGCACCATGAGATCGGGATACTCCTGAGGGTTTCGCTTCGCTGCTCGCAGCCGTTCGGCGTCGATGATGTTGAAATGAAGATGAGAGCCACCCTCTTGGAAATAGGTCTCAACGAGCTGGCGGATGCGCTGCAATCCCGCTTCGTCCCGGATTTCGACGGGCCTTAACGAGATCGCCACGGGATTACCGCAGGCACTGCGATCATGGGCGACCCATCTGGCGGAGTTGAGGATCGAGGTCGGCGCCTCAGGGGCGCTGAGCACGCTCGGCCCCGCGCCATAGGAAATCCTATCTCCCGCGCGGCGGCCGTCCGGGGTGGCCGCGATCGCCAGGTAGATATCCTTGAGCCACCAGAAGAACGCAGGATAGGGCCGGACCCCATGTTCCAGGCGGCTCTCGAGGACCAGATCACTTAGAAATCGAGACAAGTCGCGAGCGAGCTGGTTTGTGAATTCCCCGTCGCTGCCGTAGCGACCGCCCACCGCGCGGCATTGCCACAGGAGCCTTTCATCGGAGAAATCCCCGTTGAGTTGGTCGACCAGGCCCGCGAGCGAAAGCTGTATTTTTTCATACACCAATTCCTTGATGACGAGAAGACTATCGACCGTGGTCCCCAACCCCAGGATATTCACCCCGAAAAGCGTGTAGCGGGCTCCGCCTTCTTCCGCCGTCAAACCGGACTCGATGCAGCCGGTCATGCATAGGCTTTCGAAAGGAGATGGGTTCGTTTCCCGCCATTCATTCCACGAATTCTGGAATTTGACGAGGCAGCCGACATAGTACTGTCTGAGATAATCTTTGAAGCAGTCGAGGAGCGCAGCGAACGATCCCGCCTGTGGCCCCTGTCTGAGGAATTCCAGAAGGACTTCCGGGAGCGCGAATCCGCCGGCTACCGTCATCCCCTGGGTGTCTCCCTGGGGGCAGGCTTCATAGCAGCCGACGATGCCCCAGTCGCGGGCGCGCTCGGTCGGAAGATCGACAGCTTCGAGGGCCCGAATGACAACCGGATCGTTGAAGAAGGCAGGCATCCCAATGCCGGTAGCGCACAACGCGGCCGCTTTCCGCCAGAATTTCTCGCTGGTTTCCGGACCGATCCGGACCGACAGTGACGGCTGCTCGACCTTCAACTTTCGCGCGACGTCGAGGCAGAGGAGGGAAAGCAGGTTTTCGGCCTGGCCGCCTTGCTCATCAATGCCGCCGACGATGAGGTTTTGTGCAGGATCGCCTATCGTGCAGCACTTGAGCCAGAAGCATGCAAGCAACTCCTCAGCATCCTCCATCGACAAGCTTCCGTTTGCCAGATCGGCTTTGAGGAAGGGCCAGAGGAACTGGTCGAACCTGCCGAAAGAGACGGCCGTGAAGGTAATCTCCGCCTGCAGGAATACCTGGATAAACCAGACGAGTTGGAGGGCTTCACGGAAGCTTGTCGGCTTTCCGATGGCGATCCGACGGCATGTCTCGGCGATTGTGTCGAGTTCTCGTTTCCTTTCCTCGTTTCCGCTGTTCTTCGCCCGGCGCGCGGCCTCATCCGCGTGGCGACGGATAAACAGGGAGAAGCCTTCCAGTGTCCTTGCGAAGGCTTCCCGATTGCGGATTACGGTTGCGCCATTCCCCTTCATCAGCGAGACCTGGCTACGCAGCCCGTCTATCCCCTGCCGCAGCACACGGCCGTAGTCGACAATATAGTGCCCCATGTTACCGTGAACGTCCATTGACTTTCGTTGGTCGCCGGCCAGGAACTTGTCCCATTTCACGAGCGGAAAGTGGGGCCCCACGATCAACTCGTCATCTGCGATCCGAATGGGGCAATGTCGCGCAAAGCCTTCGAGGAACAGTGTCTTGCGCATCACTTCGGGCAAGTCCCGGCTCACCGCAAACGACTCGCATAACAGGTCTTCGTAGGCGCGATCATCCTCTCCGTTCGTATGTGCATCGCGCTCGATGGTCGAACGAAGCCTATCGATCCTGGTCATGGTCCTTTCACGCGTTCGAGCTTCAAGGGCGGTTTGCATGGTTGCCTGACAACTCGGTTCGAAAGAATGTATCAATCAACAACCTTGCCTGCCGTAGAGTGACTGCTCTCCGACAGGCTGCCAGACTACGACTCAGCCGGCGTGATAAGCAGAGCCATGTGGTCTGCCAGGAGCGGCAGCTCCACGCGCAGCCAGCCGTCCTCCTGCCGGGCGGCCACTTTCTCGGCGCCGGCCGCCCATTGGAGCCGATACTTTTCCGGCAGCCGGGCCATATCCAGCGCCAGGTAGAGCCCGCCCAGCGCGGGCAGCCTGTCCCCCAGGCAGTAATGCCCGTCGAACGCGCCGTAGTAATTCATCAGGTGGATGGCGTAGCCGTCGTGCCAGCGATTCGCCAGCACCTCGACCTGGTGCGGAGCGTTGGTCCGCAGGAATGGCCCGGGCAGAAGCAGATTGACGACGTTACAGAACAGTTGCGCCGGCCGCGGGTCGGCGTCGCTACGTTGGGCGACGTTAGTGGCGAGGGGGAACGCGACGTAGAGACAACGCCCCTTTCCGAAGCGATTCAGGGTGATGGCGGCGTGCTCTGAGAGCGGGCCGGGCGGGTTATAGAACGTGGGCCAGACGTAATGCTCGTCGGTGCGCTCGGCGATGGGGTAGGCGTAAGAGGCCAGCGGTTCCGCCGAGCCCAGCCTGGGCCGGATGGCCTCTCCACGCATCATCATGCGGATGTCGAGCAGATCCTTCTTCAGCTCGGTGGCGGTCGGCTGCACGTAGGTTGTGCCATCCGTGTAGCTGCCCGCGTAGTCCAGGCCGAACACGTCCGCCAGGCCGAAGTTCGCCCGCTTCCGCCCCATGTCATCCAGCAACGACGCGCTGTGGCAAGCCAGGAGCGTGCCTCCGCCGGCCACGTAGGCGCGCAGCCGCTCCTCCTCGGCCATGCTCGTCACGAGATTCTCGGGCAGCAGGACTAGCTTGTACGCTTCCAGCCTGGTGTCGGCGAAGCGCATCATGTCGAACTGCGTGTGGTTGCCCAGCAGCCCGGCATGGAGTCCTTGCAGGGGGAGATCGCCAGCCAGGGCACCGAAGCGCTTTTCCACATCGAGGCTGGCAGCCGCAAAGGTCTTTTCGTTCCAGAGGATGACGGCATCGCTCTCCGGCGCGGAGCCCTCAAAGACGTCGCGCCGCTCGGCAATCCAGCGGCCCACCTCCTGGAGCGGACGCACTTCCTGGGGGGGCACGGAACCATCGGGGTGGACGTTAAGGCCGAAAGTGACCGTCCCGCCGTGGGCCAGGGCTACGGCTGCCTCCAGCTTGAGGGCGCAGACCGGCTTGGGCATGAAGCTGACCCAGTCGCCCATGCCTTCCAGCATCGACGGGCCGCCCTCGCGGATGCTCTTGCAGCAGCCGGCAGTCATGATCTCGAACGGTTTGCCCTGGCCGCGCAGCAGCTTGCAGGTGCGGCTCTGCTGGAAGAAGAAGGGTGCGTGCGCCTCGACTGAGATCCAATCCACCAGCCGGGTGAAGCGGGTGGTATCGGCGGTGATGCCGCCGACGCCGTTGAAGGTGAGCAGCGCGCCCGGGCGGCGCGCCTTGAGGCCGCTGGCTACCCTTTCCAGGAAGTCAAGGTAGCTGCCGGCCTGGAACTGCTTCACGGCGGCGATGTTCTCGGGCACGGTCAGGTCGCGCGGTTGCGGGGTGCCGTACTTCGCCAGGAAGAGCCGCTCACAGTCGGGGCAGTAGCAGCCACCCGAGATGTTGTCCACAAAGACGTCGATGAACAGCCCGTCGGCGTCGTACTTGTCGATGAGCTCCGCGATCTGATCCAGGGCGAACTGGCGGTAGCCGGTGTTGATGCAGGTCCAGGGGAACTGGTTGCCCACCCATTGCGCGTTCCCCTGCGCGTCGCGCATGACCCACTCGGGGTGCTGCCGGCCGGCTCGCCCGTCCCAGCCGACACAGTAGTAGGCGATGAGCTTGATGTCCCTGGCATGCGCCGCCGCCACCAACTCCCCTACCACGTCCCGGGGATAGGGTTCTCCCAGGCCCGTCCGCGCCGGGTAGTAGTTGATGCCGTGCACGTCTTTGCAGTAGAGCTCCGCGGCGCCGATGCAGCCTTCCTCCAGCAGCTCCGCGAGCCTGGCGGCGTCAAAGCGCGCCCCCCGATCGGGCACCCAATCGGGCGAGACGTACAGGAGATGGGTCTTGATGAGGGAATCGTTGAAGTTCATTGCACTCCTCTTCCTTGCGCTATCACTGCGCTTCCGTTGCAATGTCACGCTGAGTGGGTGGCGAGTCACGCCCAGCCATTCCGAGCCACCCACTCAGCGTCTCCGTGCAGCGGCACGAGGTGTCGATCCACTCGGTGATGCTTCGGAAGCATGTGGGCCACACAGGCTACGGCGACGTGTTCCAGGATGATACATCACGCTGCGTGCCTGGCATACACCTTCCGGAACTCCTCCGCCCTGGCATCCACTACATCGAAGTCGTCGCGGATCGTGACACCGAAGGCCGAGCCCAGCCCGGCGTCCGAGACACCGATGCTGATGTTGATGGCGCGCGCCAGGAGCGCGTCAGTCTGGGGCAGCATGCCCTTCCAGTACTTGACCTCGCCGCCCTTGTACAGCGGACAGGTGAAGGGGCACCCCTCGGGTGTGATGGTGCGCTTCTCCAGGATCTGTTCCATGTTCGAGTAGACGTGCCACCCCGAGTCGGCGATCACCCGGGAGCCAAGGCCGGCGGCGACGGCCCGGGCCTGCGGCTCGCTGGGCAGAAAAACGGTGAGCAGCGTGGCGCACTCGCCCGCGGGATCGGGCAACTCGCGGAACGCGATTCCCGGCAGATCGCCGATCGCGGCCTTGAAGCGCTTCTTGTTGGCGTGCAGCTTCTGGCGCAGGGCGTCCAGCTTGCGCAATTGCGCCAGCAGCACTGCGGCCGTGAGCTCGGTCATGCGGAAGTCGAGACCCACGAAGGGCCGGCGCCCCACTTCAACCCCCATGCGGTTTGGGGAATGCCCCTGGTCGTGCAGACCGAAAAATCGGCGATAGGCCGCCTCATCGTCGGTGGCCACCATGCCGCCGTCGCCGGCGGTGATCGTCTTGAAGATATTGAAACTGTAGGTGCCGGCATGACCGATGGAGCCGACGGCCTTGCCGTGGTAGGTTGCGCCGAATGCCTGGGCGCAGTCCTCGATCAGCAGCAGCTTGTGGGCATCGGCAATCGCCTTCAACTCGTCCAGGCGGGCAGGGTTGCCCAGCATATGCACGGCCAGGATCGCCTTGGTGCGCGGCGTGATTTTGCGGCGAACGTCACCGGGGTCGAGGTTCAGGGTCTGGTCCACTTCCGCCAGGATCGGGATCGCCCGCGCGTAGATGATCGATGACATGCTGGCAATGAAGGTGTAGCCTGGCACGATGACCTCGTCGCCCGGGCCGACTCCAAGTCCGCTCAGCGCAACCAGCAGGGCGGTGGTGCCGGAGTTGACTGCGACCGCGTATCGCATCCCCAACACCCGGGCCACTTCCTGTTCGAGCTGGTACACTTTCGCCTTGAAAGCCGGGTTACCAGGGCTGCCATAGCGGAATAGATAGCCCGCTTCAATGACCTCGAGCAGTTCTCGCTTCTCCTCGTCGCCGATAAGTTCCATTCCTGGGCCTGGCATGAGACGTCTCCTTCGTATCGCGGATGTGTTGTGCTCCAGGGTAGCAGGCTGCCGGGCCGGAGCCGCAGCCAGGCCAGGCAGGGCTTGAAAGCCTCGGCATAGTCGACACCGCACTCGCGACAGGTGGTGCCCGCACTTCGGCGACGGCGACTGCCAACCCGACCGACGATGAGGAGCCGATCCACACGGCGATGCAGACAGACCGTACCCCTCTCCTCGGCCGTTTGGACATCGCCAGCCTAGTCGAACACCTCCCGCAGAAGCACCCCCGTCTCATCGACGATAGTGTCCAGCGCCTCGGGCACGAGCTTCGACCAGTTCGCGGTGCGGATTTCGTAGCCACCGGACTGGAACGCCTGCCTGGTCGGGATATAGCCGGCGAAGCTGGTGTTGTGGGCGATGTAGGTTGGGAAAGTGGGCGAGTCCAGCTTTATACGCAGCCCTCCCTCCACAAACGGTTCGCCCGGCAAGCCCACGATGGCGGCAGAGCCGAGGCGGAAGACCTGGATCTCGTAGTCGAAGTACGGACTCCTCTGCCGCTGCTGCTCCAAATCCAGTTGCGCGTGCGCGTATTGCCAGTCCAACAGGACACTGCGATGGTCATCGTCGAGCCACACAGGATCCGGGTGCTGCGCCAGCAGCGCTCGGGCCGCTTCCAATTCCTCGCGCGGGACTTCCCGCAGCCTGATCGCCAGATGTCTCGAACGATAGTCCAGGACCGCGTCCTCCTGGAAGCTGAGGCGCTCGGTGATCTTCGCCGCGCCTTCAGCGAGCATCCGCCCCATGCGCCGGTGGTCCGGCGTGTAGTCCGGGTCGTAGGGATCCCAGGGGTTGATGTTGCCGCAGGCGCCGTTCAGCACCATGGCCGTGCACTGATCGCCGTAGACTTTCACCAGTTCCGACGCTACGGCCCCCACCCAGTCGCCCGAGATCATCTGCTTCGGAAACACGTGCACGGGATGGCAGGTGTAGTGCACCAGCAGGGCGAGCAGGCGCAGGTCTGCCCCGCGCAGGCAGATCACGCCCAGTTCCGGGTCCGCAGGGCCTTCCAGGTAGCGGCCGCGCGGGTCGATGGGGCCCCGGCCGCGGGTCATGTCGAGCGAGCTGCCGCTGCGAGGCATATCGATGGATCCATCACGCATCACCAGGCGCCGGCAGAAGGCCAGCCTGCCTTCGATGCCACTGTCGGCGCCGATGGCAGCCGGCTGGAGCGACTTGTTCGCAGCCGCGGCGGCTTGCAGAATGCGCTCTACGGCGAACGGGTGGTAACGCTCGTCGCCGCCGCGCATCCAACTGATCTCCGGCGGCAAGCCGGTGTAGTCCTCGCTGATCTGGAAGTGGCCGAGCGATGGGGCGGCGTGGTTCTGCACGGCATGAACGAGCACGGCATCGAATTCACAGCCGAGCATCTCTGCAATGGCCGAGCGGATTATGTCCGAGTACTTGCGGTTGATCATGAGCAGGTCGGCGCTGATCAGGCACATCTTGCGGCCATCCTGCTCCAACACCAACGCTCGGGCGAAGATCGGGTCGGCTACCATCTTGATCGGCCAGTGGGCGCCCAGGGTGCATGGCAGGTGCACATCAACCTGGGGCGAGATATCGACTTGGGCGGCCCCCGCTCGCACACGTGACGCGCTTCGCCTCGTCCGTTCGGCTGGCATGTTGTCCCCTAACCCTTTTTCCCTACCTACCTGTCAGGTCAAATGCGCCTTCGCGGTTCAGTCCTCAGACGGCGTGATGAGCACCGCCACGTGGTCGGCGAGCAGTGGCAGCTCGATACGCAGCCAGCCGTCCTTTTGCTGAGCCGCGACGGTCTCGGTGCTGGCCGCCAGCCGGACCTGGGACTTCTTCGGTAGCCGGGCCGCGTCCAGCTCCAGCCAGAGCCTACCCAGCGCGGGCAGCGTGTCCCCCAGGCAATAGTGCCCGTCGATGGCGCCGTAGTAGTTCATCAGGTGGACGGCGTAGCCGCCGCGCCACCGATTGGCCACCGCCTCCACCTGGTGCGGGGCGTTCGTCCGCAGGAAAGGCCTGGGCAGCAGCAGGTTGACCATGTTGTATATCAGACGCGCCGGCCGCGGGTCGGCGTCGCTCCGCCGCGCGATGTTGGTGGCAAGGGGAAACGCGACATACAGACAGCGCCCCTGCCCAAAACGGTTCAACGTGATCGCCGCGTCCTCCGACAGGGGGCCAGGCGAATTGTAGAGCACGGGTCCAACGTAGTGCTCATCGGTGCGCCCGGCGATGGGGTAGGCGTAGCGAGCCAACGCTTCGGCCGTGCGGAGCCTGGGCCGGATGGCCTCGCCGCGCATCATCATGCGGATGTCGAGCAGATCCCGCTTCAGTTCGGGGGCGGTCGGCTGCACGTAGCTCGTGCCATCCGTGTAGCTGCCCGCGTAGTCCAGGCCGAACACGTCGGCCAGGCCGAAGTTGGCGCGCTTGCGCCCCATCACATCTACCAACGACGCCGCGTGACAGGCCAGGAGCGTGCCCCCACCGGCCACGTAGGCGCGCAGCCGCTCCTCCTCGGCCGGGCTCGTCACGAGATTCTCAGGCAGGAGGATGAGCTTGTACGCTTCCAGCCTGGCATCGGCGAAGCGCAGGATGTCGAACTGCGTGTGGTTGCCCAGCAGCCCGGCATGAAGACCCTGCATGGGGAGGTCCCCGGCCAGGGTGCCGAAGCGCGTCTCCAGGTCGAGGCTGGCGGCCGCGTAGCTCTCCTCGTTCCAGAGGATCGCTGCGTCGCTCTCGGGCGCGGAACCCTCGAAGACGTCGCGCCGCTCGGCAATCCAGCGGCCCACCTCCTGGAGCGGACGCACCTCCTCGGGCGGCACGGAGCCGTCGGGATGGATGTTGAGGCCGAAGGTGACCGTCCCGCCGTGGGCCAGCGAGACCGCCGCCTCCAGCTTGAGGGCGCAAACCGGCTTGGGGATGAAGCTGAACCAGTCGCCCATGCCTTCCAGCAACGAGCCGCCTTCGCGGATGGTTTTGCAGCAGCCGGCAGTCATGAGCTCGAACGATTTGCCCTGGCTGCGCAGCACCTTGCAGGTGCGGCTCTGCTGGAAGAAGAAGGGCGCGTGCGCCTCCACCGAAAGCCAATCCACCAGCCGGGTGAAGCGGGTGGTATCGGCCGTGATGCCGCCGACGCCGTTGAAGGTCAGCAGCGCGCCCGGGCGGCGCGCCTTGAGTCCGCTGGCCACCTGCTCCAGGAAGTCCACGTAGCTGTCGGCCTGGAACCGCTTCACGGCGGCGATGTTCTCGGGCACCGTCAGGTCGCGCGGTTGCGGGGTGCCGTACTTCGCCAGGAAGAGCCGCTCGCAGTCGGGGCAGTAGCAGCCGCCGGAAATGTTGTCCACAAAGCCGTCGATGAACAGTCCGTCGGCGTCGTACTTATCGATGAGCTCCGCGATCTGGTCCAAGGCGAACTGGCGGTAGCCGGTGTTGATGCACATCCAGGGGAACTGGTTGCCCACCCACTGCGCGTTCCCCTGCGCATCCTGCATGACCCACTCGGGGTGATGCCGGCCGGCGCGCGCATCACAGCCGAAGCAATAGTAGACGATCAGCTTGATGTCCCTGGCGTGCGCCGCCGCTACCAGCTCCCCCGCCACATCCCGGGGATAGGGCTCCCCCAGGCCCAATTGCGTCGAATAGTAGTTGATGCCGTATCCATCTTTGCAGTAGAGTTCCGCGGCGCCGATGCAGCCTTCCCCCAGCAATTCCGCGAGCTTGGGGGCATCAAAACGCGTCCCCCGATCGGGCACCCAATCGGGCGACACGTACAGGATATGGGTCTTCATCAAGGAATCGTTGAACCAGTTCATCTGCGCGCATCTCCCTGGTACCTAGTTCCTAGTCCCTCGTCCCTAGTACCTGGCACCTAATACCCCAGCGTCACGCCTCCGTCAACCGGGAGGGCGACGCCCGTGATGAACGAGCTGGCATCTGAGACGAGAAACAACGCCGCCTCGCCGATGTCCTCGGGTGAAGCGATGCGACCGAGGGGGTGGATGGATGCAATATACCTGCGCGCGGCCGCTTCATCGGGTTGAAGGGCAAACCAGGTGTTCACCAGGGGTGTCTCGACCCATCCAGGGCAAATGCAGTTGACCCGAATGCCGTACGGCGCGAAATCCAGGGCCATGTTCTTCGTCAGAGCGATGATCCCGCCTTTGGTCGCGGTATACGCGCCGGCACTGGCTTGTCCTACTACGCCCCCCATCGAGCTCATATTGACGATTTTGCCGCGCGTCGCCTTCAAGGCTGGCAGGGCCGCCTTGGTGACCAGGAAGACACTCTTCAGGTTGTTGGTGAGAATGTAGTCCCAGTCCGCTTCGCTGGCCTGTTCGGTGCCTTTGCTGTCATGCGTGCCGGCATTGTTGATCACGATATCGATCCGACCGAATCGCTCGACCACCGCGCTGACCAACTGGTTCACCTGGTCCGCATGGCCGACATTGGCTGTATACGCTTCGGCGGTCACTCCCTCGGCCCGCAGTGATTGGACGGCCGCTTGCGCTGCCTCGACATCGATATCTACCACGGCGATGGCACCCCCGGCTCGGCCCAACACCCGGGCACAGCCCAGGCCGATGCCCTTGGCGCCACCTGTGACCAGGGCCACCTGGTTCGTCAGTATCCCTGTGGGCTTCTCTGCCACTGATGAAGACTCAGACATGGATGATCCTCCCTACTTCTTGGGCAGCCACTTCGAGGGCTCCGCGAACTGACCGTTGACCAACGCGTACTCCTTTGTTTACTCGATCGCCAGGACAGTGTGGATGCGTAACGGCGGTGCAACCACCCTCAGCCAACCGTCGGCCTCTTGGAACGGCAGGTCCTGATCCGGAGGCGCATAGACCCGTTTCACCCGCTGGATGCCCAGCCGGGAAAGGTTCAACTGGACCTTCAATCCCGTCAGGGTCAACGCGTCATCGCCCAGCGAGAGCCGGTCCGGGTTGCCCGCGTGATAGTTGATCAGGTGCACCACATGCCGTCCGGCCTGGCGGTTCAGCACTACCTCAACGCCGGGCGGCGCCGTGGTCTTGAGGATCGGTTGCGTGATCGCCTGCTCGATGAGCGCGATTGCCAGGCGTTTGATCCAGGCGTTGGGCAAGCCGCCCGTGCGCACGGGCCAAGCCACATACCAGCAGGCGCCCTCGCCGAATGGATGTTGGCACACCCCCGGGTGGGTCTGGCTGGCGTCGGGCGCCGGGTCGCCCCAGAGGACCGTGGTCGCGTCGGTGCGGGTCGCCTCGGGATAGACCAGGTCGGCCAGCAGGCTTGCGCCATTGAGTGAAACCTCCAGCGGCGGTTGGTCCACGTAGATCGGCAACCCCGTCACCCGCTGGATCAGGGAATCCTCGCGCAGTTGCACGTAGGTGAAGGGCAACCCGGGATCTCGCCCATAGGACACGCCGTAGACGTCGGCCAGCGCGAAATCGGGCCGGCGCCGGCCGTGATCGTCCCACAGCGCGCTGCTTCCGGTGGCGAGCAGGCGTCCGCCCCCATGTACGTAGGCACGGATGCGCTCCGCCTCTGCATCGCTGAGCGCGGCCTGCTCGGGCAGGATCACCAACTGGTAACGCTCCAGGCTCTCCGGGGTCCTCAGGATGTCGAACTGATAGTGCCCATCCAGCATAGCCTCGTGAAACGACTCGGCGCCGTCCTGCATGGACCCCCACAGATTCGAGGCGCTCCGTGCCTTCGCGGCCAGGATCAGGCCGACATCGCTGGCCCCCTGCGGCTCGCGCAGCCACGGCTCAAGCTCTCGGATCGGGCGGTACACGGATGAGAAGCCGGTGAACTGGCCCGGGTCGATCGCGCCGCTGGGATAGGGCGTCTGCCCGATCACCGCGCTGCCGCCATGCGCCAGCGCGATCGCAGACTCCAACTGCATCAAGGCGGGCGGTTTCTGGTCGAACCCGTTCCACCCTCCCAGGTTGACTCTGGGCAGGCCGCCGGCGGTCAGGATCTCAAAGGGCTTGCCGCTGGTTTTTCCCCAGCGCGCGATGAAGCTCTGCCGGCCATATACGGGCGCATGGCCCTCGATCGAAACCAGGTCCCCACAGTCGATCGGGTCGCCCGGGCTGCCCGCGCCGTTGTAGGTCACGACTGCTTCTGGGTGGGATGCATGGATCACATCGGTCGCCCGGCGAAGGAAAGTCTCCACTTTGCCGGCCAGGAACTGGAAGGCCCTTTCCTGCTGCGCCTCAGAGGCCTGCCTGGGCAGCCGCGCGCCGGTCTCTGCATCGTAGGTCTGCTGGCAGCTCAGGCAATAGCAAGGCGCGGGAATCGGCATCGTCATCCAGACCGACTGGGGCACGTCCTTGGCCAGCGGAATGATGTCGAGCCAATAGCCGTCCACGGCGTAGCCCTCGACCAGTTCGCGGAGCTGCTGCAGCACGTACTCGGTGTAGGGCGAGCTCAAGCAAGCCACGGTGAACGGCCCGATCTTATGAGGATCACCCATGTAGTTGACCGCCCGCCATTCGGGATGCAGCCCCAGGGCGTAGTTGTCGAAGCAAATGCTGATGTAGGCCATCAGGCGGATAGCGCGCTTGCGGAGCTCCGGCAGCAGCTCGCCCACGATGTCGCGGGGGTAGGGCAGGCCCAACGAGCAGGGGTAGTAACAGACGCCGTGATGATCCTTGGTATAGAGCTCGACGCAGTCCATCCCGGCCTCGGCCAGCGATTCCGCGCAGCGGGCGGCGTCGAAGGCCTCTCCTCGTCCTTTTGCCCACTGGGGCGAGACGTACAGGATGTGCACTTTGCGAAACGTTTGACCGAACCAGTTCATGGTTCCTCCTTAGCCTGTTTTCGACAGTTGAATTGCACCTTAACAAGCGCATAGACGCATCGAACTAACGGTGATGCCAGGGCCTGTGCGCAGGCGACGGCACCCCGCTCCCGGCAAGGTCTGAACAACTAACGCGTCGCAGACTGGGCCTGGTTGCGCCGACCGACGGACACAGTCCGTCTGGCCTGGTCCGTCACAACCCAGGCAGGTCTGACATCGCAGTGGTGGTCAGCCGCAG
>Ga0172368_10002153_pt1 | contig 25620 bp, 15 predicted proteins | sample Lak11m_FD_114540 | JGI IMG/M metagenome (GOLD analysis project Ga0172368, IMG submission 114540) | Freshwater microbial communities from Kabuno Bay, South-Kivu, Congo - kab_022012_11m | ecosystem: Environmental > Aquatic > Freshwater > Lake | place: Democratic Republic of the Congo: South-Kivu...
TATTCGGTGATAAACCCCGTTTTTGGTCTCAGATATACGATTTTCATTTGTATTCCATTTTAATTTCTGAAAGCGATTTCAAACTTGAGTCTTTAATCAGAGCAAATGATTTTTTGTAATTTTCGGAATTTGATTTGTAATCCTCTGATTTAATTATCAATAGATCGGCAATCTCAAATTTGATCTTTCCATAACCTCTGGTCCCCGACTTACCAATTGCAGAATGTTCCAAAATTCTCAAAGCTTCCATCAAATTGTCAAGATCGTTTTGTACGACTTCAGGTTTTTCTTCTTTGCTCATTTGATATATGCCATATATTATTTCAAAATCAAATTTAGAACCAGCAACCACTCTTTCAATGAACCGGGGATTTGCAGCAGCAGTTAAGCGATCAATTGTATTTTCAGGTTTATACTCGGTATATAGGAGTTCAGAGTCCATATTTTTCCACATCTCCATGGTTTTTTCATCAGGATAACAGTCACGAACGATTAAACGAGTTGGTCCGACATCTTTTAAATCAGATTCTTTGTCATCAGCACCAATTCCAAACAAACGAACTATTTCCACATCATGCGAAACATCTCCTGGATTGATTAGATTTCCTACTTTATCTTTTTTCCCACCTTTGCCAATAACACCTTTACTGTATTCAAGTAAATACCTTAATTTTCCTTTAAGAGAACTACCTGGTATATAAGGCATATTAGTTTGTGGGTTTCGTATAACCGGAGAATCCACTCCTCCAATTTCCATTTTGTCTTTACTACCTCCAATATGTAATCCTGTGATGCAATTGATTTTACCCCTGATGATTACATTGGCTAAAAAAATTGGATATTCCATAATTATTCTTTTTAAAAGTTATTTATTTTCACTATAAAATTTATGATAAGCAACAATACTCTCGATTAAGCTTAAAAAGTTTAACAATGCTTTTTCGTTATTCTCAGAATTAACGACTGAATCAATAGCCTTCTCCATAAATTCTTTAAATGGTTTAACATCAGATTGTCTCCCTGCAGCATAAGCTAATTTTGGCTTGAGTAATAATAATTCAGTTTCAACTTGTGAAAACTTGAATTCCTTACCAGCTAATTGTACCTGATTTTTTATTGATACAACTGCTGAAAAGAAATTTCTAATCTGATTTGTTTTGATTTTTTTGAAATCTTTGCCTTTATCCTCAGCAATCTTAATAAGTACATCTGGTTTAATTTTGTCTAATGGTTCCATGATTTTATTTATTTAATTTTCTTGTTTTTAAAACAACATAATTTATCGGGATAAGATAATCCTTGATAATTTCAGGCTTTGAAAACTCAGTTAAAATCAACGAAATAATATCTTGAGAAAGTCCTTCCTGAGTTTCTCTAATTTTATCATTTGTGAACCCATGACGAGCAAATAAATAATGTAATTGGGCAACATTTCGATATAATTTTTCCATATTAATATGCCCTTTTCTGTTAATGCAACTCTTTATCACCCTTAACAACCTATGAACCAATGATCGGGCAAGTTTTTCCTTATCTTTCACACCATCTTCGCTGGTATAACTTAAAAGTTTATCTCCAAATTCAATCATCTTGCAATATTTCTCCCAGTTCAAAGTATGGTCGAATACTGTTACGGCATTTTTGGATTTACCTTCCGGATTCTTATAGCCTTTTGATAAATCTTCAAGTTCTGTAGCTTTTTCAGCCATTTTGGCAATAGGATAATTTTCATTGCATATTAAAATACCGGCACTAAATGTAATATTTGGATTGTTGCAGGAAAACTCTTTAAATTTTTCATAAAGTTCTTTAGCAAAATGCAGAACATTATACCACGACCCTATTAAAAACGCATCATCACCGCCCGAATAAGTTATGTATAACTTATATTTATTAGCCAGCAAATTAAAATAACCCGAAAAGAAATGATCCAATAATCGGCTGAGGGTGGCTATTCGAGAATAGCTGACGCTATCGCCCAGTCCAAATCCAAAAATACTTCCTAGATTATCAACATCAAGCCTTATCACTGCAAGTTGAGGATAAGAAAGTAATTTGCTTTCAGATGAAAAATCGATTGCATGAATTTCAGAAAACTCAAGAAGCTCTCCATATTGATTTTTCGGTGCTTCCTGTCCAACAAATTTATAAGCAAAAGAAATTGGGAAATTGAAATCTCTGAGTAAATATTCAGCATGTGTTAAAAAATCAGTATCATTTATCCTGATGACTTTAGCTCTTTTGATTAAATCTTCCCTTTCCTTGAAAAATTTATAAATTTGGTCATAATCTTTTCCCCCGCTATTCTCTTTGATCACAAAGAAGAACTTGCTAAAATCTGAAAAATCAGCTATCAATAGCTGATCATCTTTAAAGAGAAAGTTGTTTTCAGTTTCAATTTCCACAATATATTCAGAATATGGGATTAATCTTCCTATTTTCTCATCATCCTTAAATTTTGGAGAGGTGGCTTTAGTGAATAATATTTCATCAAGATATGCCTCATTTTGCTTGATTTTATTTTTTGCTAATTCAAAGGATACTTTACTAAATATTTCATTTGTTTTCGAGTAAAGAGTTCTGTCACATTCAGTATAACCAACTATTAAACTCAATCCAGAACTGATTTTTTGTCTTAAAAATAGGTTTATTTCTTTCGAAATTTTATCAATTTTAGACTTATAATCTGATAGTTTTGGTAGAACCAAATTGAAATGTCCACCTCCTGAGTACAAAATATTTGACTCAGATAAATCGAATTCCTTGATAAATAAGTCAGCAAAAAGATCAGTAATAAGATTTATATAAAAAGACCTGCCTCTTAATCTTTTTGCTAACCCTTTTCCTTGACCGGTTTTGTTTAAATCAATATCAGAGTAAATGAACTTTTGAATACCAGAGATATCACCTTTAAGTAAAACGAAATCTGTTTTAATGTTTTGCGGATTATAGGTTTTGATCTTTTCTATTGGAATTAAAGAAGTAAGGCAGTTAACTAATCCAGCAGTTGCCCTTGAATGATCAAAAAGAGTAATATCTGGTGTCGTTAAATATCCGGCAGATGAAATTCTTGATGTGTATTTATTTAGAATAAAATAAAGGGTCGTTGCTAAGCTTACATAATCTTTTATTTGCGTAATTTTTTTCAGATCATTGATAAAGAGGTTATATTCAAATAAATGTTTATTTATGCTTTCTATATCATTAACCTTCCATCTATCAGTATTTTCTACTGTTTTATCCGTTTCAGGAATTACATTGAATTGCTGGATATGCTCGGGAGTATAAAAATTTACTCCAATTCCATTAATTTTTTCACCGATATTAATTTTTGCAATAATGGAAGTTAAATATCTTCTCCATTGTTTGTTATCGTCATTTTCCCTTTCTTCGGCATTAATCTGGTCAGCAATTCGTGTATAGGTTGAAGTGTCATGGTGTTTACTCGCGTCAATAATTGTTTCAATGTCATTTATAAGCATACTAATTTTCCCCAGATGTTCCCGAATAAATTCTTCCCCAAGCTTTTCATGGTTATTACCTTCTTTTCTTTCTTTGCTTCGGAATGCAAACTTCCCAATATCATGCAGCAAAGCCGCCAGATAAATTTGTTGCCTTGTGTTATCCATTATATATATTTTCTGTATTTGAATGATGATTTCGTATCTGTTTTATCACTCCAAAACCCTTACTAACTGCTTTTCCAAGTCCAATATAGTTAGGTAAAAAAACATTTGTGCTGAAAATACAGTCAAAACCTATTATTTTTTTAGTTTTTAATTTTATGATTTTAGGTTCATTTATTTTTTTAATTGTTAATTCAATTGGTTTCTCAACTGTCCATTCAATTCCTTTTGCAAATGATATAATATTGGCTTTCAATGTGTTTTCTAGAAAAATAATTTTTTCGGCCATGCTCTCAATCTGCAAATACTTCTTATAATTTTCCTGATTGAGTGCTATCCAGTTGATAATAGAGTAATCAAACATTTTCTCCCATACCTGCATGTTAAACTGATTCATATTCAGTTTTTTGATTTTCATATCTAACCATCTGTCACCAATCTGAATATCCCATGTTTTATTTTCAAAATATTTATGAATTTCATCAACCCCATAATCAATACAAACTATTGTTGGGTTAAGATTTATCTGTTTGTATTGAATTAAGGGATATTTGTAAAGGTAATCTTTATCATTTAAGTGATTGTGAAATAATATATTTTCACGTCCTGCTTTTTCAATAATTGCACTTCTAAAAGCAGGAATTTCATATGCTCTAAGTTCGGTATCAAAACAAACAATTAAGATTCTTATTTTTTTTAATCCCTGCATACAATAAAATAATTGTTGGAAATATAGAAGCAGCTAATATCAGAATAATAATTAAATTATAAAACATTAAATAAAAAATTTAAATTAAACTTTTTAAAAATAAGGTTGTTAAACCACAGCTTCTTTAGATTTTATTTGGACAACAGTGATTTTCTTCAAAAAATGTAATCCAAATTGTTAGGCACTTTTATCAAAATGGGAGATAGTGTAGTTAGTAACTAATTGATAATCTGTGTTATAGCTACATCCCGATTTTCGGGAGAACCTGTGACCCTCATTATACAAGATCGGGCTGCTCTAAACAAACTGAACTTATAAATATTTCAATCATTTTTTTGTTTTTCCAACTTATAATTTCTCTCGCTTTAAAACATCAATTTTTGTTGGAATTTAAGGTATATAATTGACACATTTAATCAGGAGGGGAGGTGGGCGCTACATCCCGATTTTCGGGAGAACCTGTGACGCTCATTATACAAGATCGGGCTGCTCTAAACAAACTGAACTTTTAAATATTTCAATCATTTTTTTGTTTTTCCAACTTATAATTTCTCTCGCTTTAAAGCATCAATTTTTGTTGGAATTTAAGGTATATAATTGACACATTTAATCAGGAGGGGAGGTGGGCGCTACAGGATTCGAACCTGTGACCCTCTGCTTGTAAGGCAGATGCTCTAAACCAGCTGAGCTAAGCGCCCTTTAATGAAAATTTACTTTCTATTGAAATTTGCCTGTGCAAATGAGGTCACAAAGATATGCAAGTTTATCAACTAATAAAATATGCTTAAAAATTTTATCAAATTTTATTTGCATACTTTATATTACTGATTTTCTGTATTTAATACTAAATTTCTGTCTTTTATTGATCTGTTTCTGACTACCTGATAACCTTTGCTATCAACAAATTTTGAATGAGAATTGAAATAGGCTAATGAGCCAATATTCCCAAAATTATAAAGAATACCATCTCTAAGATAAATATTATTATATGCTTTAATGATACCAAAATTCTTTATTGAGCAATCATTGCCTTGAAATACAATTTGATCAGATGAGCACAGTTCTCCACTGACAAATATTTTTGAGTTCTTTAACACCAAAGAGTTTACCAGGTATAGACTGCCATGAATAAATAAATAATCAGAATTTGAAATATTGTTGTTGTTGCCCTTAACAACTGTATTGCCACTAAAAGTGGCATTACCTGAAAACTCGACTAAACTGCCATTAATTATTGTATTCTTTTTAAATTCTGCATAACTCAGATAACCCAGCATAAAATCACCATCAATATTTACATCATTATAAAATATTATTTCAGCACCACATTTGCCTGTATTATTATGATAATTAACAGCCATATTATCACCTATCCAAACTTGTCCTCCCAGTTCCACATATACATTTCCTTCGATAATTAAATCTCTGGCTACATTTAATTCTCCAAAGCCTTTTATACAACTTTTATTATATAATGCAATTGCTTTAACTGACATAATACCATCCAATAATATTGTTCCATTTTCTTTCACACTAAAATATTTTTTTAAACCTGAAAGTTCTGCATCTTTCATGATTATTATAACACCTTTAATATCCAGTAGATTTTCATTTAATGAAATTAAATTTTTAATAATAATAGTGTCATACTGATTGATTTTATGTGCAGGTTTATCATTAAATAACCATGAGTATTTATCGTCCCAATTGCCATTTTTCTGAGTAATATAAGTTTTACCTGTAACATTAGTGCCTGAAAAGAGTATTACCAGCAAAAAAGCCAGAGTAATTAATTTTAATGAATTTTTCATGTTAATGTTAGTATTTCAAGTTAAGAAAATAAATGTTAGTTTCATTGGTTTATACTTTCAATGACTCAAAGGATACTATTTTTTTTTCAAATCATTGAAAATAAAATCATTAAGACCTCCCTTCTTTCGATTTTTTTTAAAGTAATTGTGAATAACTCATGCAATATTTAATGCAAACAAGCATTTTATTTGTATCAAATTTTTATAATGAATAGAACAAGAGTTAATATAATACTGATTCTTTCAGCCATCATACTGACTTGTAGTGCTGTATCATTCACGTTTTTATTAACTTATGAAAAAGAAATTCATAAGATTGTTAATAAAGAAGTAGGAAAATACATTAGTAGTCATTATCAGATTGGTGATATTAAAATAAACCCTTTCAGACATTTTCCACGTGTTTCAGTGGTTGTTGCTAATTTTAGTGTATCTGAACATCCTGATTTTGGTAACAATTGCCTTTTAAAAACGAAAGGATTATATCTGCAAATGAGTATATTTTCATTGTTAAAAAAAACGTACATCATTGACCGTATTGAATTAAAAGACACACGAATAAATTTATTCACTAATGAAGACGGGAAGTCAAACTATAATGTTTTTAAAAAAGGTAAAAATACAAGCGATAACTATTCTATTGATCTTCAAAAAATTACATTAGATCATGTTAAGATTATTTATCAAAACAAAAAACAAAATTTAACTCTAAACTGCGAGATGAAAAAATCGTATTTTAAAGGTTCATTCCAAAATGAAAAATACGATCTTTTAGCTAAAACAGATGTTTATATAGACAGTTTAAATTATCTAAATGTTAAGGCTCTGTCAAATAATCATCTGGAACTCGAAACAACTTTAAAAATTGACAATTCAGTTGGGAAATATTTAATTGAAAATTTTACTGCCAGACTGGATGCAATTTTGTTAGATATAAAAGGAAATATTGAAAATATCAAATCTGAAAATAAAATTGATCTGCATATTTCCTCAAAAGGAATGACATTTAACGATATTTTGCCATTACTACCTGATTCTGTATATAATCCTGAAAATATTAAATTATCAGGTCAATGCAATTTCATAGCTGATATTAAAGGTAAAATAACAAATGAGACTTTCCCTGATATTTCGCTGAATTACTCAGTTGCTGACGCTTCTGCCATGTTTATAAAAGAAGGTGTTCTATTCGACAAAATTGAATTTTCAGGGAATTTATCCAATAAAGTTATAAGCGATTCATTATCAGGTACTTTTAATATCGATAAACTAAAAATGCTGTGTAATGGTAAAGAACTTAATATGCAACTTGCATTAAAAAACTTTAAATCACCGTATATCGATTTAAATTTACAATCTGATGTTTCCCCTAAAGCATTATCACTCATAAGTGGTCAAAAAATGTTCTTAGATGTTGAAGGAGATATGAGTATTAATATTTCATTTGCAGGATTTTATCACAAGTTGTTAAATGGAGATATAAAGGATTCCAATTTAATTTTTTCGTCTGATTTCAGGGGATTAAATTTTAAATTTAAAAACTATAAAATTAAGGATATAATAGGAAATCTTGAATTTAAATATAACAACTTGAATATCAATAATTTAAATTTACAATTTGATCATTCAAAATTATTACTGAATGGTAATATAACTGATTTTTTAAATCTTGCTGATTCAAATTCTGAAGGTGTAAAAGCCTATCTTACAATCGATTGCGATAAACTGAATTTAGATAATTATCTTTCTGTGTCATCATCAACATCCTCAAAGTCAGGTTACAAATTTCTTCTTTTTCCGGATTTGATAAAATATGACACCTATATTAAAGTCAAACATTTGATTTACAATAAGTTTCAATGTGAAAATCTTAAAACTCATTTGATTTATAATGGCAGTGATATCAGTATGAAAAGTATTTCTTTTAATAGTGCAAATGGTAAATTGGATGCTTATGGAAAGGTTTTTCATAAAGGAAATCAGCAATTTATTATTTCAGGAATAAGCCATTTTAGTAAAATGAATATTAAACAGGTGTTTTATCAGCTAAATAATTTTGATCAGGACTATATAACCGACAAACATTTAAGTGGTTCTGCTTCAGGAGATGTAGAATTCAACATGGCTTTCACCTATGACTTTATTCCTGATTTTTCAAGTCTTTTTTGTATGGGTGATGTGCTGGTTGAAAAAGGTAATTTGAAAGACTTTCAGCCCATCATTGACCTATTTGGTTTTATAAAAATGAAAAAACTAAAAGACATCTATTTTGATCGCTTTGAGAACACTATTCTCATTAAAGATCAATTAATTACAATACCTTACATGGAGGTAAGAAACTCTGCATTTAATATTGCTTTAAGCGGAACTCATTCGTTTAATGACGATATTGATTATCTTTTCAGGGTAAATCTGACATCTTTGTTTCTTGCTCAAAATAAAAAAACTGTTGCTGATATTATCAATGGAGAAATTGACGAAAAAGGCGGGATCAATACCTATATCAGAATGATTGGAAATGTTGATGATTACAAGATTATACCTGAGCCATTTCAATCAAAAAAGATGATGAAAGAAAATGAAACGAAGAAAAAAGTCGAAATTCAACAAATGATGAAAAAGAAAACACCTGTCACTGTCAATGAAAATTATGAATTTGAATGGGATGAAAATTGAGGGCATTAAAACTAAATGGTAATGCAAAATTTTTGAAATTAGTTGATTATTCATTTCAGTAGTTGATTTACAATAATTTTCCCTTAATGGATTTGTTCAAATGTAAAATTCTGAAAATTTGTTTTATAAGCGGAGATTTGCTCATAAAATTATAAATTGGCATAAAATGAAATAAAAAAAGTAAAAAGTCGTAATGCCATTTTTAATATGTTTTTTCAATGTAAAAACGAACTCAAAATGGACACGACTTAAATATGTGCTGATAAATCAATACTATTTTTATACTTTTTTAAAAGTTCAATTATAATTACCTTTGCAATAAATTTTATTATTTAACTGAACTATGAATCCTCAAAAACTTTTAGAGGAAATAAAAATTGGAAACGAAAAAGTATTTAAAGAATTTTATCTTGAAAACCGAAATGCTTTTATTACTTATACTCATAACAAATATTCGCTGGATAAAGAGGTTTTAATGGAAATTTATCAGGATGCAATACTAGCATTCAGAAATAACATTATTGAAGGCAGGTTAACTGTATTTACTTGTAAACCAAAAACTTATTTATTTGAGATTGGCATTCATCTCATTGGAAAGGAATTAAGAAAAAGAAAGCTCGAAGTAAGAATGCCCGAACATCTAGAATATACTTATGCTGATAAAGATGCAAATGTTGTTTCAAAAATGGAAATGAATGAAACTGTTCAGTTTGTTAGAGATGAACTGAAACGTTTAGGAGATAAATGCTTCAAACTTCTCTATGCCTTTTATTTTGAGAAGAAAAGTATGGAGATCATTGCAAAGGAAATGGATTATGTGAATATTGATAGTGCTAAAAGTAGTAAATACAACTGTTTTCAGAAGTTAAAAGATTCGGTTTTAAAAAATTTTAGTAAAATGAATTTACAATCCATTTAATTTTGGTATCAAAGGTTGAAATTTAAAAGTCTGTAATGCTTGAAAATGAACAAATAAACGAATACTTTGACCGATATATCCGGAACGAATTAACTGATAATGAACGAGTTGAGTTTGAAAACAGACTTATCTCGGATGAAACATTCGGATTGGATTTTAAGCTATATTCTGATATTGTAATGGGGATAAAAATTGCTTCAGAAGATAAATTAAGAGAAAAGCTGACAGAATGGGATGAGCAAAATAAATCTAATATTAAAGGAAAAACTGTTTTAAGAGTAATGTATCTTGCTGCTGCTGCCATTATTGTTTTAGTCATTGGAGTTGCAATTGTTTTTAAATTTCAACAAAAACAAACTCATGATGATATAATAGCAGCAAATGAAAAAATAATCGATAAAGACTCATCGTTATATAAAGACAAGCAGAGTGAAAAAATAACAGAAGAACAAAAGCAACAAAATGCAAATGAGGAGAAACTATTGGCATTGAACCTTTATGACCAAAATTATACACAATACCCAAACAAGGTGTTTCCAAAGAGCAGGGGAGAAATTCCTTCTGATAGTTTTGCTCGGGCTATGTATTATTATGATCAGCAGGAATATAAACTTTCACAGGAACTTTTGCTGCAACTAAATTTAAGTGATCCGGAAAATATTGATATTTCATATTACCTTGCAATGACTGAAATGGCTATTGGTCATTTTAATAATGCCCTGAAAATATTATTAGAATTAGAAAAATTAAAACCTGTAAAATACTACCATGCATGTATGTGGTACATAGGTTTATTGTATTTACAACTTGAAAAAATTGATTTGGCTAAAACACAATTTGAAAAACTAATCGAATCAAAAAACCCATATTCCATTGCATCAGAAAATATTTTAAAATTATTTAACAAGTAAATTTACCTTTTTTAATACTTTGGTATTTAAGTGGCATAATAATAAATTTTAATTATGATGAATAAAAGAAAAATTAAAAAAACAATCTTCACTGCAGCAATGATGCTGATGACAGTGATGGCATTCAGCCAGGACAAAGCCACTGAATACTACAATATGGGAATGGCAAAACTTAATGAAAGGTCTTTCGACACTGCAATTTATTATTTTAGCATGGCCCTTGAAATCAACCCTGATTTTGCTGATGCTGCTTTCAGGAGAGGTTTGGCGAAGAATAATATGGGACAAAATGCAGAAGCATTAAAAGACTATGAACTTGCTCTGAAAATAAATCCGAAACCAGTTTATTTTAATAATATTGGAATGATAAAAATGAAAGAAGGAAAGTTTGAAGAAGCAATGAAAATGTATGATGAAGCCATTGCTCTCGACACCAATTACCTGATAGCATTGTATAACAAAGGAAGACTTTTTCTGGAAATGGACAACAAAACCGATGGCTGTTTTTATATTAAAAAAGCTTATTTTAAAGGACTTACTGCCGTTGAAGATGCAGTAAATTATTTTTGTAATTAGTAAACAATTTTTTTAACCAATAAATTTTATATATCATGAAAAAAGTAGTTTTAACTTTAATCGCAGGATTTCTTGCAACAGGGTTTCTTTATTCACAAGTATTACCCCTGAACGATCAGATTGGTTCAACAAAAGGCGCTGCCAGCAGAGGCACAGCCGTTGAAAAGCCAGTTAACAGTGCAACAAAAACCCCGGCAGCAGTTCAACCAGCAACAAAAGGTGGAACAGCATCACGTGGTGGATATTGTGAAGTTATATTCGACAACTGGACCAATTATTACATTGATTGCTATGTAAATAACAATCTTCAGGGTTATGTAGCACCTTGGGGTAAAGGTACTGTAACTGTCAGTGGTGGCGACACTAAAGTATTTGGTGAAGCAACATTTGACGATGGTAGTAAACTTACCTGGGGCCCTCAAACAAAATCATGCAACAATCAGGAATGGACAGTAACACTTTACTAATCTGATTTTTTACATACGGGCATCGCTTTAGTTATTCAACTGGCGGTGCCCGCTGTGTAAATTCACTATTCAAAAAAAAGTTAAATCGATAAAAATGAAAAAGTTATCAAGCATATTCTTACTCGCAATCATAGGTTTTACCTTACAGGCACAGACTGTTTCTGACATGCTCGAAAATGTTCTTAGTGCTGTGGTTACAGTGGCTGTTTATAAAATGGATTATGCTAATAAAACGCTTGGTTACAGGGGTGACAACAATGTTGACATGGCTTATGAAAGAGCGCTGAAACTGGCAGGTGCTAAAGGTTCAGGTTCAGGCTTTGTTGTGGTTAAAAATGGAAAAAAATATATTATTACCAATGCACATGTAGTGCAGGATGCTTCTGATGAAAAGGGAAGTATTAAAGTATTCAGTATCAATGGAACTTCTTATGATGTAAGAATCATTGGGGGCGACTCATTTTATGATATTGCTGTACTCGAGTTTCTGACAACACCAGGGATTGAAATTACCTCACTTGAATTTAAAAAAACTGAACCACGTATTGGTGAATCTGTTTATGCTATAGGAAATCCTCTGGGTGAGTTTCCTTACTCTGTTTCAAATGGCATTATCAGTGCAAAAAACAGAGTGCGAAATGGTTATACCGGTAAATTTGGTTTTCTACAAACTACTGCAACAATAATTTGGGGAAACAGTGGTGGTCCTTTGGTCGATCAGTTTGGCAAAGTAGCAGGTGTAAATACAAAAATTGCCTATGCTACAGCACCTACGGGAGAACAGGTTATTCAATCACAAATAAATTTTGCTCTCGAAGCAAAATTGACTGAAAGAATTGTTAATGATATTATTACAAATAATGGAAGGGTACGTAGAGCCTATATAGGAATTGAAGTAACCCAAAAATCTACTTATCAATATGTTGGAAAATATGATTATAATTATGTGCAAACCGATTCTATTCCTGTCATTTCAGGTATTATTCCAAATTCTCCGGCTGCAACAGTATTTTCTAATTATGTTGGTTATGGCATTACTCACATTAATAATATTGAGGTGCGAAACATTGAGGAAGTTTTAGGTGAGCTTGAAAAAGTAACACCTGGTGGTGTGATAACTTTTACATTAAAAAATGATCTTGGTATTAAAAAAATTACAGTAACATCAACAGAACTACTGGATGAACAATTAGAAAGCATTGGGATTTATGTTTTGGATCAAATAACAAAAATCAACCTTGTTGAAAAACAACCTCATTTGACTGTTTCTTTGAATGAAAACAGGTATTATAAATACCAGGACAAAAAGTTTTCAGGCTCACCTATTAACAAAAGCCAAAATTCACCAGGCACTTCAACACCAACAACTCAAACATATAATAACTACTATCTATTAGCTGCTGGTATTGTCGATAAGGACTTTGTCAGCATGTGGAAAACCGATCAGTTAAAATATTTCGGTGCCGCCATGCGTATTTGTGGTATTGCCGGTGTTGTTGATTTTTATCTCTTGCAACCTGCCGATAATATTGAAAATGTTCAGACTATGAGGCATTACTTGTCTGGTAACGAAAATGTGTTGCAAGCTACTCTATGGTATTAACAAATTATCACTTTAAATTATGAAAAATTTCATTTTAATTCTGTCAGTTTTTATTCTAAGTCTGTTCCAAATTAACTTCACATTTGCTCAGGGAAAAAAAACGGCATTGATAATAGCAGTTGGAAAATATCCCAAAGAAGGTGGATGGTCGCAAATCAGTTCTGAAAAAGATGTTCCTTTAATCAAACAAGCATTGGAATCACAGGGATTTCAGGATATCAGAATTGTTCAGGATGCTGCAGCTGATAAAAATGGTATCATTGCTGCTATCAAAGATCTGACAGCAAGAGTTTCTGCCGGTGATGTAGTTGTATTTCATTTTTCGGGTCATGGGCAACAAATAGCAGATGATAATGGAGACGAAATGGATGGTTATGACGAGTCAATCGTTCCTTTTGATGCTCACATGCGTTACGAAAAAGGGGTTTATGAAGGTGAAAAACACCTGAGAGATGACGAACTTGACATTCTTTTTACTGATTTACGCATTAAACTTGGTGAAACCGGTAATTTATTGGTCATTATAGATGCTTGTCATTCAGGAACTGCCACAAGAGGTGTAGCCAAAGCAAGAGGTACATTTGAAAAAATGGCACCAGCTACTTTCAACCCTTCAACCGGAGCTGAAAAAGAAGTTGGTATGATGACAAAAAATACAAGTAGAGGTGTTAATAAAGGATTAGCGAATATGTTTGTTTTAAGTGGTGCATCACCCAGCCAATTGAATTATGAAACTTTTGATGATGAAGGAAATTCGGTAGGTTCATTATCCTTTGCATTTAACCGTGCTATGCGTAAGGCTGATAAAAATACAACCTATCGTGGTCTGTTTGAAAATATAAAAGTAGATATGAGTGTTCTGGCACCTAATCAGCAGCCGCAGGCTGAGGGCAGCATGGATGTTCAGGTTTTCGGTGGCAAGGTAATCGAGCAAAAGCCATACTTTTCTATTGAAAGATGGCAGGATGGCAATAATGTTCAGATTAATGCAGGAAAAGTAATGGGAATATTTGAAAATACAACCGTATTACTTTATCCAATAGGTACCACTGATCCTTCAAAATCTTCACCTTTTGCCAGTGGTAAAGTTGTTTCTGCCACTAACTTCAGCAGTGTGATAAATATTGATAAAAGCATAACTAAAGAACAAATTAAAAACTATTGGGTTTTCATCAATGAACAAAGTTTTGGCACAATGAAAGTAAATGTACTTTTAGATATTAAAAATGAGGGTTTAAAACAATTGGTTGAGACAGCATTAAAAGACCTTGCATTTGTACAACTTACTGATGCAAACCCTGACCTCATTATTGAATATGCCAATAAATACACGCGTGGAAATAATTTGCAACTAATCACTTCCAAAGACATTGTTTTATTCAATGAAAGTTATAATGAAAATACTGGTCAGCAAATCATTTCACAGGCATGTGAAGCAATTAAAGCATGGACACAGGGAAATATTCTGAGAAATCTTGATTTACAATCTGATAACTTCAATGTTTCTTTTGAGTTTATCCCTGTTTCAGTAAATCCTGACATGACAGTTAAGGATGAGTTCAAAGTATCAACCATTACTGACAATAGTAATATGATTGTATTCAGAGATGGAGATCATTTTAAATTAAAAATTAAAAATAATGGTTCAAAACCTGCTTATTATGCATTGATTGATATTCAACCCGACAATATAGTTAATCTGCTTATCCCTGTTTATGATGATGTGAGAAAAGTACGAATTCCAAATACTGAATTCAGGATTATGCCTGGCGACAGCATTGTTCTTGATTATGTATTTTTTATTGGGCCACCTTATGGCACAGAGGTTTTCAAACTTATCGCCTCACAAGACCCTATCAATCTTGAACCAATTGTGCTGAGCAAAGGCACCGGCAGCAGGGGTGGAATGAACCCACTTGAACAATTATTGGCCAATAGTTACAATAATTCACGGGGAAGTGGTGCTGCAAGTATTCCTGCAGGTACTGCTAGTACTTATACTCTTGTATTTAAAATTGAAAAGTAAATACTTTGAAAAGATGAATAAATTAAAGGTTATCAGCTTAACAGCAGTACTTATGTGCTGCTGTTTTTTTTATACTCAGGCACAGTCTTATGAAAAAATGGATGAAAAAACCTGGGCTTATTACGATAAAGGTGATATTGTTGCTGCATTGGCAAATGCTCAGAAAGCCTTAAAACAGGCTCAGAAAGAGTTTGGAACAAAACACAGTAAAACATCTGAAGCCATGTTTACTGTAGCCCTTTTCCTGGAATTTAACAATCAGGCATCTGAGGCAGAAAAATTTTATCTCGATGCACTTGAAATGAGCAAACAAACCGATGGTGAAAAAAGTGATAATTATGTGTATGGTCTGGAAATGGTTGCCGGGTATTATTCCATGAATGCGAATTATGAAAAATCTATAGAATATTACCGTAAAAATCTTGATGCATGCAAGAACCATTTTGGTGTTAAAGGTGAAGAATATGCCATTAGCCTCAACAATCTTGGAGCAACACTCGACATTGCCGGATATTATTCAGAGGCTGTTATACTGTTAGAACAAGCTGCCACACTTATTAAAACTGTGTTAGGTGAAAACGATATTAAAACTGCTAAAATAATTCGTGATCTGGGGCATGCTTATTCAAATGCTGGTGACTTTCATAAATCTGAAAATGCCTACAAAGATGCAATTGCTATCTGGGAAAAAACCGGTAACAAAAGTGATGCAGGATATGCTGATTTATTAAATCAACTTGGTATGCTTTACACAACATATAATAAAAATACTGAAGCAGAAAAATATCTCAGCATGAGCCTTGAAATGATGAAAGTTAATATGGGAACTAATAATGCTAACTATGGCAATGCATTGAATAATCTGGCTATGGTATATCAAAACACAGGAAAGCATGATTTAAGCCTTAAAACTTATAATGAATCAATTGAAATACTAAAGAATAGTCTTGGCACTGAACACCCAAATTATCTTTCTGCAGTGAATAATCTTGCAGGACTTTATATTGACATGGGACAACTGGTTCAGGCTACCAAATTGTATGAAGAAGTATTGGAAACAAGAAAAAAAGTTATGGGCGAAAATTCATCAGACTACGCATATTCACTGAACGACCTTGCATTAGTTTATGAAGAAAGAGGAAATATTGAAACTGCTGAAAATTATCTCTTAAAAGCACTAGATATCAGAATGAATCTCAGTGGTAAATACACACCCGACTACACTACAACACTCAATAATCTGGCTGTATTGTTTGATAATAGTGGGAGGTATGACAAATCAGAGGCTGCACATCTTGAATGTATTGAATTAAAGAAAAAAGTTTATGGAGAAAATAGCTCTGAAATAGCACGATCAATGATCAGTTTAGCTTCACTTTACGATCATTTAGGAAATCAAACCCGAGCATTATCATATTTTACAAAATCAATTTCAATACTTGAAAATACAACTCTCCCTGATAAAAAACTGTATGCAAAAGCACTGAATAATTTCGGCAGTTATTATATAGGATTATCAGATTACAACACTGCTGCCACGTATTTTGAGAAATCATTGAATATCAGAAAAGAACTTTATGGTGAAAATCATCAGGATTATGCCACTGGATTGTATAATCTCGGGCTGATGTATGAAGAAATGGGAAATTCAGATAAGTCAATTGTTTATTTTGAAAAAAGTCTTGCTATTTATGGAAATACCATTGGAAAAGACAATATAACCTATGCCAAAACATTATCTAACATCGGCAATGCCTACAGCAGTCTCGGAAAATATGCACAGGCAGAAACGTATTACAAATCAGCACTGGATATTTTTGAAGCAAAATCGGGTAAGCAAAACATGGACTATGTCAACGTGCTGAACAACTTGTCGTATTTATATATCGATATGAATAAACCTGAAAAAGCTGAACCAGTTTTTACTGAAGCCAATAACCTGCTGGTAGGTGTTATCAAAAATACCATTAGTTTTATGTCAGAAATAGAAAAAGAAGCCTATTTAACCACTGTCGTCAATGATTTTAAAGCCATCAATTCATTTTATTATTCTCAAAAAGCAATAAAACCAGAATTAGCTGGTAATTTACTTGATAATGAAATATTTACAAACGGAATGCTGCTTGGTTCAGAGCGTTCGATGAGGGTGAAGATTCAAAACAGCAAAGACGAGAAACTGAATGACATGTACGAAAAGTGGCTGACACTGAAAAAAGAATTGGCAGTAAACTATGCAAAACCCATTGATAGCAGGGATCAAAACCTGCCTGCGATGGAAACAGAAGCTAACAGTCTCGAAAAACAACTTTACCAGTTATCAGCAGATTTCAAGGCTACAAGCGACAATGAAAACATGAATTGGAAAAAAATTCAGGAAAACCTGGCAGATGATGAAGCATTCATAGAATTTTTAAATTTTGAGTTGTTTGAGCAATACCTGACAGGAAAAATAATCTATGCAGCGATTATCCTTACCAAAAAGATGAAAAATCCTGAAATAATTTATCTTTGTAACGAAAAAGACCTCAATAGAATCATTGGTTCAACAGGCAAAGATAAAAACCAGTTTGTAAATACCTTATACGCCAATAACAGGGGAGCAGGAGCCACTACACAAACTGTAAAATACAGCAGCTTTAAAGGAGATAGTCTGGCAAAATATTTATGGAATCCGGTGCAACCATTTTTGCAGGGTGTTAATAAAATTTATATGGTTCAAAGTGGAATGCTTCATCAGATATCTTTTGCTGCATTACCTGGCAATCAGGCAAAATTCCTCTGCCAGCAATACGAAATAAATGTGCTTAGCAGTGCACGTTTTCTTAAAGATGAGAAGAGCAGGAGTTTGAAAGGCACCGATGCTAATGTGTTCAATATCTTTGGTGGAATTGACTATAATAGCGAACCAGATAATTCTAAAACAAAAACTGATTATGATGATATATATAAAACAAATACTTCTCAAATCCAGATTCAGGACAACAGCAGGGGAGAAAACTGGAACTATCTGGCAGGAACACTCGAGGAAAGCAACAAGATTGAGCAATCAGCCAAAGCTAAAGGAAAACAGATCAACCTCATTACAGGCAAGTCGGCTACTGAAGAACGGTTCAAACAAATGAATGGCAACAATAGTCCTGATGTTCTACATATTGCCACACATGGTTTTTTCTTTTCTGATGTTGCCGGCAAGCCAAAAACCGATGAAAACATCTTTAAAACATCCGACAATCCGCTATTCCGATCAGGTTTACTGTTTGCTGGAGCCAATTTAAGCTGGCAAGGTCGTCAGAACCCTGAAGGTACTGAAGATGGAATTCTGACTGCCTACGAGGTATCCACTTTAAACCTAAGTAAAACACGATTGGTGGTGCTTTCTGCCTGCGAAACCGGATTGGGAGATATAAAGGGTAGTGAGGGTGTTTACGGCCTTCAGAGAGCCTTTAAAAAAGCCGGTGTAGAATATCTTATCATGAGCCTGTGGCAAGTCCCCGACAAAGAAACCTCTGAATTCATGCAATTGTTTTATGATAAATGGATAAGTGGCTTAACAGTTCGTCAGGCATTTTCACAAACACAAAAAGAGATGAGCACCCGATATGCACCTTATTACTGGGCTGCTTTTGTGTTGTTGCATTAAAAAATTGATTTACTTTTAAAACAGTCAAAAAGATAATGTTATATATTCAATCATCACAAGATGAATCATTTATCAATAAATATGATAAGCATTCACAAATAATTAACAAGAAACTTTTTTGAAAATTTTCTGATCAGATTTTATACAATGCACTTTAATCAATACTTGCCTGCATATTTAACAATAATTGTTTCAACTCTTCAATCTGTGCTTCAAGCAATGTAATCTTCTGATTTTCAGATTTTAATTGTTCAATTTGTTGCTGTTGTTCCTGAATGGCTTTTAACATTGGGGTTATCAGTGATGAATAAGTGACGGTTTCAACTTTTCCATCTCTGTAGCTGACAAATGAAGAATTAATTTGCTCAACTTCTTCTGCAATTAATCCATATTGCTTTATTTTCAGGCTATCAGATATATAAGTGTAGTTAACAGGTCTGAGTTTATATAACCATTTAATATCTTCCATATCGCTAATATTATCTTTATAACGGACTGAAGATGAAATATATCCTACTTTCCCCGTATTATCAACATATAAATCTTCTCTGGTTGTACCAACATTAGTTAAATAAGCTGCATAGCAATAAAGAGTATTATTAGAAGTATTACCAATCCTGATTTCATTACTTATAGTTGCAGAGGATGCATCAATATCATAACCGATTATAATATTATTAGCACCTGATGTTATCGCATCCCCTGCCTGATAACCTAGCAAAATATTATTTGAGCCTGAGGTTATTGCATATCCTGCATGATAACCTAAAAATGAGTTGTTTGAATATGAATTGCTGCTAACACCTTTGCCTGCCTCTGTGCCTATTATAGTATTATTATTTCCTGTTTGGTTTTGTTCACCGGCAAGATATCCAACACAGGTGTTTTTTGAACCTGAAGTATTTTGATATGCTGCTAAATCACCTAAAGCGGAATTATAGTTTCCTCCCTGATTGTATCTTAACGCACCATAACCTACAGCGGTATTATCTGAACCACCCGAATTAATATACATTGACCTGTATCCCAGTGAAGTATTATTATTTCCAGTAGTATTAGAGAACAATGCTTCTTTTCCTAAAGCTGAATTATTACTTCCTGTTGAATTCGAATACATTGATTGATCCCCAATGGTTGTATTGTTAGTACCTGTGTTGTTGGTAGGTGTTACGCTTCCTCTTAGAGCACTATTGCCTATTGCAATATTGTATGTAGTAACGGTACTTGATGTTCTGTTGTCTGCAAAATATAACGCATAAGATCCGATAGCTATACTACCTCTATTACCGACATTATTAAATAATGCCGCAAATCCAAGTGCAACATTGTCAGAACCCGTAGTGGTCAAGCAGCCGCTGAGACATCCATAAAAAGTATTGCCTACTCCTGTAGTCAGACTTTCACCTGAACTTCCTCCTGCAATCGTATTACCTGAACCTGAAAGCCCTGAAGGACATTCCACTTCAAATGAGTTTTGTGTTCCATTCGACACCGTTAATTTTGAACTAGGACTTGTTGTGCCAATACCGACATTACCATCTGCCCTTACATATAACCTACTGATGCCACCTGCTGAAGCATTTAAAACATAATATGAACTACTGGTAGCTTGAGTATTTAAGATTACACCGCTGGCTGATGTGCTGCTTTCATGGACATGTAACCGAACCCAAGGAGAGGTAGTGCCAATCCCGACATTTCCACCTGCTTTGATAGCAAATCTCCTGTTGCTGCCATTTTCATCAATAAAAAAATAGTCTTCACTACTATTTGATTCATAACCTATATCCCAGACTTTATTATCAGTTGTATTTTTCAATCTTAACAAACCGTCATCACTACCTTCAATATGCAGTTTTGTATCGGGAATATTAGTGCCTATACCTAATCTGTAATTTGAGTTATCCCAAAAAAGGTTTGTATTGTATGATAGTGCCGAACTGCTGTTCCAAAATGCAACAGAAGTTGAAGAGCCTGATCCGGTAATACCACTAAATGATGACCAACTGAGAGTTCCAGTTCCATTGGTAGATAATACTTGCCCATTAGTTCCGTCAGAATCAGGCAATGTATATGTAATATTTGCACTTTGTTGCTGAGCTTTGAAAGCTGTATAGTTTGAACCACTTGCTGAGGGTTCAGCAAATCTGATTTCTCCAGCTGATGAAGAGTTAGACAAAAGGATATTCCCGTCATTGACTTCTAATTTTTGTGATGGTGAAGAGGTCCCGATACCAATTCTGTTATTGCTTAAATCACCATAAAGAGTGCTGGAATTACCAATAACCATTTGACTACTGCCAGTAGCGGATGGAGCATCTATATTATATCCTAAAATGATATTATTTGAGCCTGTAGTTAAATTATCCCCTGCCTGATAACCTAAAAGGATATTATTAGAGCCTGTAGTTAAGGATGAGCCTGCAGCATATCCCAAAATTGAATTATTTGAATAAGAATTTGAGAAAACACCATAACCTGCGCTATCACCTATAACTGTGTTTTTCCATCCGGTTCTGGAGTTAATTAACGCATCAGCACCTATTGCAACATTTGAGGAACCAGTAGTGTTATATTTCAGAGCATAGAATCCAGTTGCTGTATTGTAATTTCCAGAAGTGTTGGAAACAAGTGAATAATCGCCACTCGCTGTATTAGAATAACCTGATGTATTTTCCCACAGTGCTGAATAACCAATTGCAGTATTAAAACTGCCAGAACTATTACTTTTTAATGCATTATCTCCAAATGCTGAATTTTTCTTCCCTGTATTGTTGGAGGGTGTAGAACTTCCCATAAGTGCATAACATCCTACAGCAGTATTGCAGGAATTTATTACTGACGATGATGTGTCGTGTGCATAATACATTGCAAAAGCACCTATTGCTGTTGTACCATTGCATCCCTTGTTAGAGTAAAGTGCACCATAGCCAATTGCTGTGTTAATAGAACCTGTAGTGTTAGAGTAAAGGGCTTCAGTTCCAATGGCTGTATTCTGAATACCATCATTATTATTTAATAAAGTTCTATATCCGATACCAGTATTTTGATACCCTTCAATTATCGAATATAAAGCTGAATCTCCAATACCTGTATTATAGCTTGCTTGAATACTAATGGCAGAATGCATACTGAAATTCCCTGCATTTCCACCAATAAATACATTGTGTCCATAAGCAACATTAGGTTTGTAATTATGAATAAATGGAATAGTTCCTTTGTAAATGACACCTGTACTGCTGCTGGTAGTTGCTGGTAAAACTAAACCTGTATTATCAATCTTTAGCATTTCGGTTCCTGCTACATCAAAGCGGATAATATCTTCATCCGAACTTTCTTCCACCTGCACTTTGGTGTCATTATCTGCATCCGAAAGTTGTGTAATAAGTGTTGTACTTAATAAAACCCATCCAGTTCCTGAATAATAGTAGAAACCTTTTGTCCCATCGATTTGAAAAACCAATAAACCAGTTGCAGGACTTGAAATGGCTGTTCTTTGTGATGCTTCCATTCTTGGTATCAGCAAACCGGATGTAGTTGATTTTACCTCCAGCATTGCCGAAGCATTAGGTGTAAATGTTGTTGAACCAATGCCTACACTTTGGGCAAAATTAAAATAAGGAAACAATAAAAAAACTATTCCCAATATGCAATTTGTATAGATTTTTTGCATAAAATCAAAAATTTAAGGGTTTGTAATTTAAAGTAAAAATATATAGAATTGTTTATCAAAAAAATACTATTTTTGCATAAAATACTTCCCTTAAAAAAACTATGAATTACATTTTGTTTATTAAAAAAATGTATATAAAGCCAGTGATATCAGTGTTGATATTTTGCTTAATTAATTTTGTTGTAGTTGGTCAGAATATTTACAATCATGGTGCTCATATAGTTATGTCATCAGGTGCAACCATCAATGCTAAGGATTTACAGTTTGAAACTTCAGGAAGTAACAGGGGAAAACTCACTTTTGTCTCTACAGGTAGCAATCTTATATTAACCGGAAATATTTACAACAATTCTGATCAGGATGTAGACATGACAAGCCAATCTGGAACCGGAACAGTTACTTTTGCAGGCAGTGGCATTCAGAATTTGTCGTACAATACAAACATGATTATTTTCAGTGGTTTAACTGTCAACACAGGTTCAAGTGTGCAGGTACCTGCTACTAAATACCTGACAGTAAAAGGAATTTTAACCCTTGACGGAGGATTGACTTTAAAATCAAGCGTTTCAGGCACTGCCTCTCTACTTGATGGTAATTGCTATGGTTCAGTCAACAATACCGGTAATCTGAGTGTAGAACGATATCTGACAACCGATCAGACCAATCCTTTTTATCATTTTGTTTCCTCTCCTGTTCACAATGCTCCTTTAAGTTCCATTCAGGAACAAAGCTATGGAAATTATAATGTTTACTGGTATGATGAAACCAATCCTTCTTCAAATCTGGATGATGGCTGGACAAGAATTGTAAGTAGTAATCTGACCCGTGCCAGAGGATATACGGCTACCTATCTTTATAATGGTGCATTAACCCGAACTTTTACAGGCCCGTTAAATACAAGCAGTGATATTTCTATCAATTGCACTTATACTACCTCTTCGGGTACTCCCGACCCGCAGGGATGGAATCTGATTGGGAATCCTTATCCATCACCTCTCAATGTTGATACTTTTATCAGATATAATACGATAAGTGGAAATAAAAGGATAACAGGTACTTTATATTACTGGTCGGATGTATCGGGTACTGCCATCAGCAGAAGTGACGATTATGCTACTGTTAACCTTAGTGGAGGAGTTCCTGCAGGAATAGCTGCTTCTGGAAATCAATCAAAAGTGCCAGGTGCTTACATTGGCATAGGACAGGCATTTTTTGTGCAGGTAAGTGCAACTTATGGAACAGGTAATGTAATATTTAAAAACAGCATGCGTACACACGAAACAGGCAATCAGTTTTTTACACCTGATATTGATACCAACATGAAATTCAGGCTAAACCTTACCGACAGCGACAGCAATGCCAACAATATTCTGATTGCATTTTTACTAAATGCTACTGATGGTTTCGACCCGATGTATGACGGACATAAACTTCAGGGAAATAAGGATATTGCTCTTTACAGCTTGAACGGAAAAGAGGAAATGTGTATTCATGCTTTGCCTCCACTTACAACTGAAAGGGTTATTCCTTTAGGATTTAAAGCCGGATTAGGTGGTAAATATGAGTTTTTTCTGGGAGAGCTTAACAATATGCAGGATGTGGAGGTATATCTCGAAGACCTGAAACTCAAAAAAACTGTTTTACTGAATAAGCAGCCATCTTACAGTTTTGAAACAAGCAAAGGGATTATTAATGACCGCTTTGTATTGAGATTTAAACCTTCTGTTATATCTACACCTGACAATTCAAGCATTTCTTCATCCATTACCATCACAACTCAAAAAGATAAAATACTAGTCAATTTGCTTGATTTTAATGAAAACGATGTAAAGGGAAACATAATTGTTTATGATGCAACAGGAAAGCTGATAACAAACTCGTCAATCGACAATAGTACAATGTATCTCGATATCCCATTAGCTAAAGGATGCTATTTTGTTCGTGTTATTACAGCTGTTAAGGAAAAAACAGGAAAAGTAGTTGTTTTTTAGCTTATTTTTCTCTACCATGTTGAAATAGCAGCTCTTTTCCATGTATCAGTGCCACCACCTGCTCCGTCACCATTAGTGCAGATATATACATAATTAGCATCCCATCTGATTTCACCTGTATACCCATCAGCACTACTTGAGGAAGGTGTTGAAGAACTTCTCACCCTGATTGCATTTGAGTTTACATCTAATTTGAATGAACCGGAAGTAGCGCCAATAACAACATTTCCGTTTATAACTGCTGAAGTACCTGAGTTTGCAGGGTCAAGAAAATACGCAGTATTGCTTGCATCGTATAAAGTATTTACCCTAAATTCATTAGCAATGGAGGTTGATGCCGGATCAACATAATAACTAGTGTTCCCTGCATCATAAAAAATATTTGCCCTGAAATCATTTGTTATAGAGGTTGAAGAAGGATCGACATAATAACTGGTGTTGTTTTGATCATAAAGAATCGGTGAAAATAAAGCATAGTACGCTCTTACATAATTATCACCATCTCCAACAGAAAATATTTGAGTAGCCATATCGCTGCTGTTGTAAAATCTAGTACCTCCATAATTATAATTAGCACCTACTTTTATACCTGTATGAAATGCAATCCTGAGGTCAGGATATGGACTTGACCATGCACCTGATTCCCTAAAGATGCCGTAGTCGGTTCCTGAACTCCATAAAACACCTTGATTACTGCTGGTTGTTACATCTCCACCCATAATCAAGTTATACAGAATTGAATTACTATTCGGGTCAACATAATAATTTGTATTTTGTTTGTCGTAAAAAATATTAGCCCTTAAATCATTAAACATGCTGGTAGAACTTGGTTGCAGATAATAATTATTATCAGCTTTGTCATAAAGAATATTTGCTCTAACATCATTCATCATTGAAGTTGAAGCAGGATCAATATAATAATTAGCATCATTTTTATCGTAAACAATGTTAATTCTGGCTGCTCCATTTATATCCAACTCATTAGATGGAGA
>Ga0172368_10002156_pt1 | contig 25594 bp, 25 predicted proteins | sample Lak11m_FD_114540 | JGI IMG/M metagenome (GOLD analysis project Ga0172368, IMG submission 114540) | Freshwater microbial communities from Kabuno Bay, South-Kivu, Congo - kab_022012_11m | ecosystem: Environmental > Aquatic > Freshwater > Lake | place: Democratic Republic of the Congo: South-Kivu...
CCGGAAGCTGCGTTCGAAGTTTCGTTCTTGTTCGGATTGCCGTACAGAGTAGGATCGATGTAGAACGTGATCTGGTTAGGAGCGGTGTACGAGAACTGGTAATCACCGGTCATGAAGTAATCGTAATCGGTGTCGGTGTTAGTCAGATCGAAATCTTTCTTGTAGAGGTCAGCAGTTGCGTTAACGATCCACAGGAATTCGTCGCCAGCATCAGCATCGGTGATTGATTGTGCTGATTCTTGGTTCAACCTAGTAACGTCCGAGAACGTACTGAATGTGATGTACTTAACAGAACCGTTTAGTTTTATTGCTCCATCGGATGCGAGGCACTGAGTGGTTGGAGTGATTCCGTACTTCAAGTAATCGCCGTTCTTTACGAATCCGTTGAACCATGCATTGTAAAGCTTGCTATCTTCGGTTGCAACTATCGTGTTCGGAGTTACTGAAGTATTGATGTAGATTTCTCCAGCAACGTAGGTAGGAGTGTACGTAGATAGCAGAAAGTAGAATGTGGAATCGAGAGGTTTCCTGTAACTGAGAACGTCGATCAGACCGACTGGAGGAGTTCCAGTAATACCGTCGTCCACGACGTAAGCAGTCTTGGTTCCGTTTACCAAGTTGAGTTCATCAACTCCGTAACCTACGAGGTCCAGACGCTGTTCTGCCATTGGCTCGGTAGCCGATCCGCTGTCGAACGTATCGTTCGTAAGATCGATCATGTCGACTTTCTTGTAGTCAAGAGCGCAGTAAACGCCAGTTTGTGGGAACGTACGGTTGAAAACAGTGTCGATGGCTACGATTGTTCCAGTAAGATCCCTGAATCCAGGAATGATGCATCCCTGACTTTTTGCGATAAGAGTAACTTCCTTCAGCGCGGTGAAGTCGTTCATTTTTGAATTGATGAGACCCATCGAATTGAAGTACTGCTTGTAAACAGGATCGCTTGATAGTTTGAGGTTGTCAGTCCAGTTTCCTTCGACGACGATTATTTCGACGAAGTAATCCTGAACCATATCGTCAGGATTGAGGTATTCTGGAACTTCTGCTTTATCACCCATTAGGGCGTAGTATTCCTTTATCGTGATGTCGTATCCAATAACATCAGCAACTCTTGCGAAGGCTGTGATTTCCTTACGCGAAAGGTTCACAATGGTCAGGATCTTATTGGAATCACGATCGGCAGTTCCGTACTGTCCAGGATTGTAGATATAATCGTCTCCGAGCTCGATGTTCTTCCATTTGTTGACCATGTCAACGTCAGCAAACCACAGTTTCTGGATGTTATAGAAATTGGACATGCTGCTCTGATTGATGTCCTCTGCCCATACCGAATTGGTTGAAGCAGGTTCAGAATTGAATGTTCTGAAGTACGCTAGGTCGATAGAAGAGACAGGCAAAACGTTCAGACCGAAAACTGGTCCTTGTCTAAGGGCAATGTCAATCGTTCTGTGGAAGTAGCTTCCGTTTTTCTCTAGCTTGCTGTCGATGTCACCGTATACGGCTTGAAGGGTTCGGCTATCGTTGATCAGTACGACCGAGTTGATAGGGCCTTTTTTACTAGAACCTATTACAAGTCTGCCAGTGGAAATAGGAAGGACAAGATTCTGGCTTTCATCTATTTCTATCGTGTATACGCCACTTGACTTGAACCTGTTCAGATTTAATTTTTCTGCCATCGCGTGCTATTGTTATTTTGAGTTATTTATTTATCATTCTGTTCCCAAAATCTACTTTCGAAGAATTGGGCCTTTCATAACTGGAATTATTTATCAAATGCGCTCATGCTAAACCTAAACCGCCTCATTATTTTTGATACAATAGAACTATAAAAAATGGTGAACTATGCAAACAAAGATGAAATTCATAAAGATTCGTGATGTGAAAACCCCAGCTTACGGTACTCCTGGATCGGCCGGTATCGATTTCTTCGTTCCGGAAGATTTTCGTGAGCAGAGATTGCATCCCGGAGACGATATTCTCATTCCAAGCGGAATAAAAGCAAACGTCCCAGACGGGTACGCGCTCATCGCTCACAATAAGAGTGGCATCGCCACAAAAAAGAGGCTCCAAGTTGGGGCTTGCGTCGTTGATAGCGATTACCAGGGAGAGATTCACATTCACGTGTTCAACTCGAGAGCCAATGGGCTTGTTGAAATCGCTCCAGGAATGAAGCTGGTCCAGTTCCTTTTGGTTCCAGTCGCAAGCGCTGAACTTATCGAATGTAATGAACTCGAAGAAGTGTTTCCAGTTGAAACCAAAAGAGGTCCTGATGGTTTCGGGTCAACTGATGCAATGGAAGCTACTCGCTAACAAAATTTGGTATATTATGAAAAAGAAAATCACTAGAGAAGATGCTCTTAATTGGTGGTTGAAAAAGTACCATAACACAACGGTCGAAGAGGTAGCAAAAGCTCAGCCGGAAGAATGTAAGACGCCAGAATGGTTCAAGCTTTATCCGGTCACTCAAGAGCAGCATGATGAATGGTACAAATGGATAGTTGATGCTCTGTCAAAGGAACGTCGCATGTCGAAAACCTACATCATCAAGCATTTTTCTTTCGATTATCTCGATTGCGCACCAGCACTAATTGAAAAACAAGAAACTGAATGATCATAAGTACAGAATTTAACGTTGACGAATCGGCTCTAGTCGTTTCGTATTACGATGAGCACGGAAAAGTCGAGTTCATTAAAAAACCGATTCCACAGACCGATTTTTTTAACTGGACGGTAACTGCAAATCCCACGGAATTCAGGAATTGGGACAATAAGTTCTTACGTAAATCTCCGAGCAAATGGTTGAGCCGATTTAGGCTTGAGGAACTAACTCAAGCTCGATTGAATCAAGCGGAACTCGACCGACTCTATTCGGATTTCAGCCCAAAGAAATTCTACCTTGACATCGAAGTAAAGCTAGAATCTCAGGAATTTCCTGATCCAGCAAAAGCCTTAATGGAAGTCAACCTCATAACTTTCGTGAATGAGGAGAACGTAGTGTTCACGATGTCGACCATGGAAAATTTCGATGCCGAAACTATCGTTCGATTGGAAAACGAGACCAACAAGTATCTCGAAAAATGCAATCAAAAGTTCAAGCTCAAGTACATGTTCTTCGAAACAGAACGTGAACTTCTCGAAGCATTCTTTTACAAAGCTCTGCCGAAGATTCCGTTCCTAACTGGTTGGAACTTCATTGGATTCGACTGGTTGTATCTCATGAATCGTGCCAAGAGATTGGACATGGATCCCATGAAGTACATGGCATGTAATAAATTGATCGGGCAAGCAAAACTTCCGATTCACCTTGGTCTTCTTGACTACATGGAAGTGTTCATGAATACCAAACCGTACAAGGTCGTTGAAAACTACAAGCTTGAGTACATCGCTTATTTGGTTCTTGGCGTAACGAAACTTCATAACGAATACGGTTCCATGCTAGAAGCTCAGCGTGATACTTTCAATTTTGCGAAGTACAACATCATCGATACTTGCCTCGTCAAGCTGATCGACGATAAGCTTGGACTTTTGGAAGTAGCTTTCGCAATTTCAAAGTTCGCTAGGGTGGACGTGTCCAAGGTGTTCAGTGCAGTATTCATCACGGAAACTTTGATGTGCCGCGAATTCCTCGAAAGAGGTCGTTACATGTCGAACAATAAGAGAGAGCTTAATGAGGAAGCAGCCTATGCCGGAGCTTACGTCATGAAGCCGGTTCCAGGATACTACAAGTACATCATACTCGATGACTTCGCTTCCATGTACCCGAACATCACAATTCAATTCAACATTTCTCCGGACGCTTACATGGGTAAGATGAAACCTGAGATGGAAATTCCGTCTCACGTCATATTCACGAAGAACGATACACTGTTCACGAATACTTTCGATTCAGCAGCTCGAACGATTCTTACTCGAATGTACAGTGGTCGTGTCGACACTAAAGCCGAAATGAAAAAGCTGGAGGAACAATTGGAGCGTGAAAAAGTTGCTGCATAACATAGGAAAAAAATTTAACAATCTAATGGCAGGATTCGATATTGATGAGCTGATGTCTGTCAAGAACAGCTATCAATCGCAGAAATTTCAATGGGTAAAAACCAATGAACCTAAAAAACTTGGAACCGTAGTGACGGTGAATGATGTCATTCCCGGGAAAAGGCTCAACACGATAAATGGACCGATGCAACGGTACAATGCTATTCTCTCCGATGGGACTAGCATAGACACCGAAGATCTAACTAGCAATCTCATGATGTTGTTGGATGATCAACCGCCAATGACCATGGCCGAACTCATATCGATCAATCAGGATGCTGGTGTAGATCTCAATGCTGTGAAAGCAGATCTGCCGCCAGACCTTCAGGAACTATCGACTTTACCTGCATCATCTCCAAAGAATCAGGGAATCGCTAATCCTATGGAATTAGGTACCGTTCCGGGTAGAAACATGAGACCAGCAGTCAATCCAAAGGATATTTTCGGGTTATTCTCAGTTGAAGATACGAATCTCAATCTTAGCGTGTCAGTAAAGATGCCGTCGAAACCTCTTCTCAAGATGATGTATTCGAACGCACAGGATAAGGAACAGTTCCTAAATCAGCTGTCCTATTATATAAATAATAGCATAACACAGGCGGCCATTCAGGAATCAGTAAAACGAATGTTTGGCCAGGGCAAAAATAAAAAAGCTGATGACTAACAATCGTAATCCATTAACTCCGGCACAAATCATCAAGTCAGTTTCACCATTGGGAAGCGGCAAGTACGATCTAATTTCGATGATTCGGGATTCTGATCGTGCTGAGAAAATTTCCTCAAGAGAGAATTACATTCTGATCTTACCATTCGAAAGGACTGAGGATTCAAAAATCAAGGCAATTTACGGAGTCAAGTTCGAAAATCCAGCGACCGGTCAGCCGGACGTAAGTCTTTTGACCGATGTAATCGATTTCGAAAAGGACACGACTTCTTTCGATTCAGTAGGGAGATCTCTTCTCGAAGAAGCAGGTTTGAATATTGAAGATGCTGGCCTGAATGAGGACGATATTTTCTATATCGGCACGATGACAACATCGGAGCCGGCGATTGCGAAATTCAAATGCTATGCTATTGACCTTACTAAAATTAGCAGACCAAACGAATCCATACGGTTCACTCGTAACTTATCAAAATCAGCTTTTACAAAGGACGATTCCTCAGAAATCGTTAAGATCGGATTCCACGAAATAGTTAATGGCGATTACTCCGATGCGTCCATTTTAGCTGGGTCCTTCCTTTTAGTTTCGTACTTTCAATGAAACTAGGTTAGCCTTTTGTGTACAAGAAAGTACATAAAACTAACCAATTTTACATGGCAAAATCACCTCTTGATGCATTTAACAAGCTTATAGACAAGCTCGAAAAGCGAGTGAATGAAACCTTCGAATTGAAAGGCTTCGCCGACGTAAGCGATTACATCCACACCGGAAATTATCTTCTAAACGCTCAGCTGTCCGGCTCTCTTTTCGGAGGATACCCGAATACCAGAAGCATCGGAATAGCTGGCGACCCCGCTACTGGTAAAACATTTCTCTGTTTCAATGCAGTTCGCGAGTTTCAAAAGAAAGGTTACTACGTTTTTTACGTTGACACCGAGGGAGCTATCGATTCTACCGATTTCCCAAAATTCGGCTGTAATCTCGAGCAGTTGAAGTACTATCGAATTGGCCTCATCAGCGAAGTTAGATTCTTTATTGACGGCCTGATAAAGACGATCAATGATTTTAAGAAAGAGAATCCTGACATGAAAATCGCGCTCTTCGTCGATTCCATGGGCATGTTAGACACGGACAAGACTGCAGTCGATATGGATAAAGGAAAGACTCCAGCTGACATGGGCCTCCGGGCAAAGGAACTTCGTGCGCTTTTCAAACAGTTCACTCTTGAACTTTCTAACATGTACATCCCGTTCATCTTCACTAATCATACTTACAGTGGAAATGATGCGTACACAAGAAAATCCCCAAGTGGAGGTGGCGGCCCAGAATTCGCAGCCTCAATCATTCTGATGCTAAGTAAGAGCACACTTAAAGACGAAAACAAGACTGCAACCGGTATCATCGTACACTGCAAAACGCGTAAGAGCCGTTTCGCTAGACCGATCGAAATCGATTTCCATATTTCTCACCAAAAGGGAATGAATCCGTACGTCGGTCTACAGGACTACGTAAGCTGGGAAGGATGCGGGGTAGGAAGAGGAAAGAAGCTTACAGAGAAGGAATTTTCAAAGCTCAAACCTGATGACCAGAAGGACTGTGTACGCTTCGACGTCGGAGGTGAAGTCTTCTATTTCAAACCTGGCAAGTTAGCTCAGAACTACATCCTGCGTCACAACGGTGATGAAGTTCCAGTAAAGCAATTCTTTACACCAAGGCTGTTCATCGATGCCGTGCTACACGAAATGGACGAAAAGGTCATCAAGCCGACTTTCAAATACCCGGAAAATGATGAAGCTCTCATCAACGAAGAACGCGAAGAAATCCTAGCCGAAGAAAAAGAAGAAGCTAGCGATGAACTTTAACGTTCAGTCAACTCTTCCCATTAAGTACGCAATGAAGGTTCATCAATCATTGCCGAACTATCCAACTCGCCAGGATTTCATGTTCGAAATCTGTTCTTACATCGTTAGGGTCACCGAACAAAAGGAAAAGGATTGGGACCCTAACGATATTAAGTTTTCAGCTAAAACTCTCAAGTACGTTTTTGGAAACAACGTGAAATCCGAGGAGTTCCTTGATCGTATAAAAAGCATACTTAAGGACCTCTTAGAGTCTGGTGCATTGACCAAGAGGGGAGAATTCATTTTTATCGAAGCGGACGAATTTTCCAAGTACTACGCAATAAGTTAATTTACTAACTATGGTAATAGATTTTAAGGAAAATATCGAACTCTTGGAGAAATTGATATTCAATTTCGTCTTAACTGAGGACGATAATGATGTTGTCATCAAGCCGAAAAATTACGAGACTCTTGACAAGCGTGAAATAGTGCCGATGATAAAGGCACATTACTTTAACGATGATACGTTACAACGTCTTTATCGAGAAGTTAAGAAATTCTTTTTGGAATACAAGAAAATTCCGACGAAGAACGAAATCCGGCAACTTGCAAATCTTGCCAACCTCGATATTCCGGACGATAAGTTCGATAAGATCTTTACTATCAACCTAAAGGATCATACGTACGAATTTCTTTACAAGTACACCAAAGCTTTCGTATTTTACAAAAATTTGAATGAGGTCGTCATTGACATCTTATCCTGGTTAAAGACGACAGAAATCAATCCTGACAACGTTGAGTTAATAACAAATGATGTTCGCGAAAAATTCAACAAAAAGCTAAACCTATCGTTCACCAGTTCAGAATCAGGTCTCAGCTTCTTTAATCCGAAGGATCACATTCAGCTTTCTAAAGTCGGAACTCCAACCGGCTTCAGGTTCTTCGATAAAGTTTTAGATGGAGGGTGGAACCCGAAAACTCTCGTAGTCTTTCAAGGTAGGCCAAAGGTAGGAAAGTCAATGGTGCTTTCCAATATTGCAGCCAGAACGTTTCTTCATGGAAACGATATAGGTATTGCAACTCTTGAACTTTCTGACCGAAAGTACATGAAACGTCTCGGAGCTCAGATCCTCAATATGACGATGAAGGAGTACGATACGATCCTTCGTGAAGAGGATTTGGACGGCATAATCGAAAGGTTGAATCAGCTTCGAGAAACTGTTCCGACCTTAGGAAATTTGGAAGTAAAGGAATTTGGAGCAGGAACAGCGTCTGCTGTCGACATCGAAAACCACTTCTTAAAAGTTCAGCAGAGAACCGGTATCAAATTCAAGGTGATCATAGTTGACTACGTTAACTTGATGAGACCGCTTCGTGAACGTGGTGATAGTTACGGAAACGTTAAGGCAATCGCCGAAGAACTCAGAGCAGTGGCAATGCGTAACGAATGGTGTATCATTTCTGCTACTCAGATTAAGAGAGATGCAGTCGATGATCAGGATTTGAACATGTCGGACGTTGCCGAATCTTTCGGTTTAGTTCATACGGTAGACTCATTATTCGGATTGACTCGCGGTCCTATGGAACGCAGAATGAAAGTCAAATTGATTGCAAATAGGGACGGCGGATACAATGAAAGTTTCAAGATGTTCAGACTCAATTATGAGTATGCAAAAATGATAGAAGAAACAGACCCGGCTTCCGAATTCTATTCCGACGATGACGACACTCAATCGCTGGAAAATCAAATGAGAAATCAATATCAAACGGTTCAGACAACAGAACCACCATCGATAGACTTCTCGGATATTCCACAGCAACCACCACCAATAAAACCGAACAAGCAATTCGAATCGCACGATGATATTCTCGATTCGATCAAATAAAATAACGTAATTCATTTTGAAAAAAGACAAAAATGCAGAACTATTCGAAGAACCAGAAGATGACCTAACTGATTCCGTTCAAGAGCTCAGTGAATCGCGTTTTCTTAGGGACGATGAGCTCGACGACGATGTGTCCGATGAGGACGAGGGAGAGCTCGAACGCCGGCGAACTGCCTATTCCGAATTGAAGAAGAACGATAAGATCTTCAATAACTCGTACACCATGGGTCAGATGATCGGCGAGGAAATAGAAGAGACTAGGTCGCACACCGAAATTCGAATAGATCCAAGTTCTCCAGATTACCAGCTTTACGATAGGGATCAGCATTCCGATTTCGTCGATGATTCGATAACTCAGATCGACATCCACGAGTTCATTGTGAATTCGAGCGAAGTGAAGACCCTTTTGGGACTGCAATATTCGGATTCTGATATGAATTCTTTAGCGACAACTGGCCTTATGCTGGAAATGACAGAAAAGAAAAAGTTCGATAAGAACGAAGTCAACGATCTTTTCGAAAAAATCTTGGCCGGTGTTAGAGTCGGAAAACGTGCAAGCGCCTTCGTCAACCCGGTTTACGTTTTCGATGCCATTTCTTCGTTGACTGGGCTTGAGTATAAGAAACTATTCGATATGCTGAAATACGAGAACAAGGAAATTCTTCTTCTTGAACTCGATGGAAAGTACCACATTCTCGAAAAATCATCGAAGGATTTTAGGATCTACGAATAATGAAACTGGATAACATACGCAACATATATCTCATTGGAGACACTCACTTTGGAGTAAGAAACAATTCCATAGAATGGGCAGCCATTCAAAAGGAATTCCTGTTAGAGTACTTCATTCACAAGATCGATAAGGATTTTGATGAGAACCGTGACATCATCGTATTCGAGGGAGACGTTTTTCATTATCGTGAAGCGATCAATGTGAGGATCCATAACGAAGCTCTCGATATTTTCACTGACCTCGCTAAGAAGTTCAAACGTGGAGTTTTCATAATCACCGGAAATCACGATACGTATTACAAGGATAACAGTACGGTTCATTCGTTAAGGGCTATTGGAAATTTAGCAAGCAACATACACGTCTTTGAAAACCCAGAAATTCTGACGATAAACGGTAAGCATTCTTTCTTGATGCTTCCATGGTTGGAAGATCTAGCAAAGCTGAACAGTGTTATAGCTGATCACCAAGCTTTCTGTTCGTACATCATCTGTCATGCTGACATAAAGGGTTTCAAACTCAATAAATGGGTGAAGCTCGAAAAGGGTCTCGAACCCGAATCGATGAAATCGTACAAGAGAGTTTACAGTGGGCACATACACATTCGTCAGGAAAACGGAAACGTCCTTTACACGGGAACTCCGTACCAGATGGACCGTGGAGATATTGGAAACACGAAAGGATTTTACACCTTGAACGTTGAGGGAGAAGAAATCGTTGAGACGTTCACGCGTAACACGAAATCGCCGTTGTTCCTAAAGGTCGATCTGTTGGATCTCTTGGAAATGTCAAAGCCTGCAATCGTCGAACTGTTCAATAACAATTTCGTTGACGTGATGGCCAGCATAAATTTCGTGAATAAGTTCTCAGTTCCTCTCTTCCTGGAAGAGATAAACACTTCGAAACACAGAACAATACAGTTCTTCACGTATTCAGAAAAGGAAAAGCTTAATCCACAGGCTGCTGATCCGGAATTTAACATCGAGGATGGGTTCAACATCACGGATATTTTCAAGCGTTACTTAAAGACCAAGGATTATTCCAGGGATTTTAAGAAACAGCTAGCTACCAAATTCGTTGAAATTCACGAAACCGTAAAACAAGAAAAGTCCTATGTTTAATCCGTTCGTCAGCGAGTACGTGGAAGTGGTGAATTTCGGAAACGGAAAATTCACGGCGATAGCAAGGACTGATGTTCCTATGGATGCTATAGTCGAAGTATGTCCGGTTGCCATTCTTACCATGCGTGAGTCCATCATCTTGAGTAAGAACGTACCGTTGCTGAAAGCTTCCATTTTTGCGGATGAGTCTGCAATGGCAAAGGAATACCAAATGTTCGCGCAGCTCGGCGAGTTGGAATTAGAACGAAGATTGGACGCTGGCGAAATAACTAGGGGAGAATACGTCAAGATCCTCAAATCAAAGATAAACCCAAATGCGCTTCTGGAATCAAAATCGCATGTGCTTATACTTGGAAATGGATCACTGTATCGTATCAGCGAAACGCCCAACCTGGTGTGCGAGTATCACTCAGAGCATAAGGTCTGCGTTTTCAAATCAGTTCGTAACATATCTAATGGGACCGAACTAACTTATTTCAAATAATGAACGAATGAAGATACTTAATTTTGCATTCAGAAACCTGTGTTCGTACGGAAATAAGCTCCAAAGCTTCGCTTTTTCCGAGGATCCCAAATTGATTCTCGTCGAAGGAAAGAACGGAGGCGGAAAGTCTACTATTTCCGATGCTATGACCTTTGCAGTTTACGGCAAGTCATCGATAAGAAAGACGACCGAACTTCCTAACCGTCTCAATAAGAACGGTTACACGTACATAGATTTTGTCACAGGAACAGGAGATACAGTAGCTATCGAAAGGGGATTGCAACCCAATTTTTCGAGGTTGGCAATAAACGGAGTGGATCACAACCTTCCTGACAAGAGACGAATCGACGAATTCATTGAGGATGAGTTGATACGGATCCCCTTCAATATTTTTTCAAATACCATAAACTTGTCGATAAACGAGTTCAAGAGTTTCGTGAAACTTAGTCCAAACGATAAGAGACAGATCATCGATAAGATTTTCGGAATTGAGATAGTCAACGATATGTCAAAGAAGAACAAGGAAGAGCTGAAAGGCCTGAGACTTGCTCTTCATACTCTTGACGTTTCGATCGATAGTAATACGACAACTCTGAACAATTCTCTGGCACAACTTACGAACATGAAGGAAGATCTTTCTGCTCTAAAAGAAACTAGAAAGAAGGAACTGGCCGATCGTATCGAACAGTTACAGAAGGACAAGGACCTGTACCAAAAGAATTACAACGAAATGAATGCTGCCGTTTCTGCTTTAGACAAAGCGGTCAATGCAGCAAAGGAAGCCAGAACGTCAGCTCAATTGGTCATTGCTGATTGGCAGAAGAAGCTTCAGATTTACGAAAGCAACAAATGTCCTCATTGCTTATCGGATTTGACCGACGATAATCACACGAAAATAAAGAACGAAATCGTCTGTAAGAAAACCGAGCAGGAAAAGAACTTACCGGTTCTGTCGAAAAAGGTTCAGGAAACGGAAGCTTCTATGCTTGAGAAGAAGGGCGAAATGGAATTAGCACGCAGTCAATTCTACAAGGTGGATGCAATGCTCTTACCTCTTCGCAGAGAACTATCGTCCTTATCGATAGACGAAATTCAGACCGAGGGGTCAGAATACATAAACGGCGTGATCGAATCGATCAAGAAAACCTTGGACGAGGCTGCTATCGAAAAGACCAAAATTTCCGAGCAGATCAAAGTTTCTCAGGAAATGGAGGACATCCTTTCGGAAAACGGAATGAAACGTCTTCTAATGAGCCAAATAGTTCCAATCCTGAACAAGAAGATCCTCAGAACGTCGAAGATTTTGGACTTTCCGTTCGCTTTCGAATTCGATATGGACTTCGATCCTATCATAACTCAGTTGGGAATTCAAGTATCGCCGGAATCCCTTTCTACTGGAGAACAGAAAAAGATGAACTTGATAGTTCTTCTCGGAATCATAGAGCTTATCAAGTTAAAGCATCACAGTGTGAATTTACTCTTCTTGGACGAAATCTTCTCGTCTCTTGACGTTGAGTCCATTTACCGGGTGGTCGATCTTTTGAAAACGTTCTCGAAAAAGTACAGGATGACCATTTTTGTCATATCTCACGATCCATTGCCGGAAGAACTGTTCGACCGGAAGTTATCAGTAAAGAAGGTGGATCACTTCTCGGACATAGAATTCTCGTAAACCAATTCATAGTATTTAAGTAAAAGATCATACAAAAACAGTAAGATGATAGTATTCAAAGCAAAATCATTTGGAGAAGCATATCGGGGTTCGTTAGCGTACGTTATGCAGAACGGTCTGGAAAATGGAGCAAGGGGAACCAAGAGCAGGGAAATCTTGGATTTGGCTCTCGTTATAGAAAATCCGGCCCTGTGTCTGTACCAGAATCCAGTACGGAGCTCTCAGTTCAAGTACATAGCTGCAGAATTCCTCTGGTATTATATGGGTCGTAACGATGCAGCGTTCATTACGAAATGGGCAAAGTTCTGGGACGTTATAAAGAACGACGATGGAACTTGCAATTCTGCGTACGGAAATTTGATATTCAAGACCAAGAACGAGCACGGAATTTCTCAGTACCAATGGGCAATCCAAAGCCTTATCAAGGATCCTAACACCAGGCAAGCGATAATGCACTTCAACATGCCGGTCCATCAGTACGATGGAAACAAGGATTTCGTCTGCACTATGTACGTCAACGTGCACATCAGGAACAACAAGCTGAACCTGAAACTCAACATAAGAAGCAATGATGCTCTATGGGGAACTCCGACGGACGCAGCTTTCTTCTGTTCTCTTCAAATGCAGATCCTGAACCATCTGAAACCGACGTATCCTGATCTGGAACTCGGTACTTACACTCACGTTGCGGATTCGTATCACATTTACGACAGGCATTACGAACTGACCGAAAAAATGCTTCAGCATGATTTCGTTCCGTGCGAATTACCGGCAGTGACGAACGACCTGATAGATATTGCAGGCGAACCCACTCCAGACTTAATCACTCTATTCAATCATGTGGATTCAGGAAGTCCAGAATTCCTTCTTTTCCAGGACGGCGAGGATATTTACAAGTGGATTCACACAAACATTACAAAAACGAAATAAATGGCATCTAGTAGGCAACATCTTATCGATCAAGTTTACATGGACATGGCCAAGATCTGGTCGAAATTATCTCATGCTTCGAGAAAGAAAGTTGGAGCATTGATCGTTAAGAATGGCACAATCATTTCTGACGGGTACAATGGAACCCCTTCGGGTTTCGAAAATGAGTGTGAGGAAGTTATCAATGACGAACACGGAAATTTCGTTGGGTACCAGACCAAATGGTACGTGCTTCATGCAGAAGCCAATGCTATTCTAAAGATCGCTAAGTCCACGCAAAGCTGCGATGGCGCAACTATTTACTTGACTTGTTCTCCATGTACAGAATGTAGCAAGCTTATCCTTCAGGCCGGAATCAAAAGGCTCGTGTACGATGAAGAGTACAGGGATCTTGCCGGTCTTGAACTCCTCAAGCGCGCTGGGATCGAAATTAAAAAAATGGAAAATGGATGATAGACGAAACAACTCGTATACTACAAATCGTCTTCGTAAGTGATCAAAAGCAATTCATACAGGTTCTTCATAAGAAAGGAAAATCTGACTACTTATTGAACGTTAACAAAATAATGCGAGATAAGTTCGGCCATGAAATCGTAGTTCCGAATAAGATCCAAGCATTCCTGATCAATTACGAAATAAAGAAGATCATTGATAAAGCGGTGAACGCTAGGAACCGGAAGTACAAAAGAATCATTTACATAAATTCTAACCTGACGCCTAACACGATACTCAACACGATCGATTTTCTTACTAGCGCTTACGGGGAGGTTCATTTTGAACCGTTGCTAATAGATTTGGAGGAGGACATTTCTCCTCACATGAACATCAAGACAATAAAAAAGGGCCGTAAGCCCCTTTTTTATTCGTATATTGATTCCTGAAATTTACGCTGTCAGATCGTCATCCGGTGCGGGTTCTCCGCCTTCGTCTTCCTTAGGTTCTCCACCTTCTTCGTCGTCTTCGGGTTTGCAAATCTTTTCGACTGCTGCGCACAATAAGTCGCAAACTGCGTCCTTTTCGATTTCCATTTCTTCGGCGATTTTGTCGATGAGTTCATTAAGATCATCTTCGAATTCGTCCATTACTTTTTCCAGCTGTTCTTCGTCTACCTCGTAGCCAAGATCAGGGGTTTCGTCTGTGTTGTCGCCCAGGCCGCCAAGGTCATCAACTGGTTCTTCAGCTTCGTTTGGCATCTGATTCATCTCGTCGAAGTTTTCGTTCACGAATTGTTCAAATCTCATGATTTTACCTTCTTCTACGGGCTCGGTTGCGATTGTTGGTTTTGCGTACATAACTTCAGTTGGTTTTTTCTTTGCGTCTCTAGATACTTTGTCACGGGTGACTGCTTTCCATGTGGTATCGTAATTTGGCTGATCCATTTCTTCTCCGGTTTGCGGGTTATGCAAATTTCCTTCGAAGTCACGATTTCGTTGCACTATTCTTTGATATTTATTCAAGGATTTGCGCTTATTTCCCTCGAAATCGCTTTTTTCATTCGGTCCACCAAAAGGAGGTTTCTTTGGATCCATGTACTGGTCCATTGAGGGATTATCGCGTCTATTTACATCGAACATGTCCATTTCTTAGATCTTAATTTTTTACTGACCAACTCTCGTTTCAACGTAACGGTCAGCAACGAATGGAACGGCCAAAGTAGCGATCTGATCCTGCGAGTAATCGAGCTGAAGTTCGTTGAACTTAGCAGTATCGAGAAATACTGGAGAGAAAACGAATTCCCTGTAAATCAGACCTCCTTTGTTGAACATCGTTATCTGAACGATTGCTGGGTTTGCACTGGAACCTGCGTAATCACGCTTTAGACCCTGAGCACCGGTCATCGGATCGTAGATCAGGTTAGCCCATGCTCTGAATGCATTGTAAATGTAGTTGTCGTTATCGTCGTTCAAGTTCAACGAGAATTCGATGGTGAACTTCGATAGCGTGGTTGCAGGCTTAGCCGCAGAGTATGCTCTTTCTGCGAACTTGTACCTCTGAACCTGTAGCGGACCTCCAGCATTACCGGAAAGTTCAGGCAACGGACCAACCTTGTTAACATGCTCTAAGCTGAGGTTGTTGTTGAACCCAATCTTCGTCGAAACTGCCGGTGGAGGGGTAATTATTACTTCGAACTGGTTAAGGTATAACGGTTCGTATCTTCCAGGACCAGCTGTATGATTTTTGAAATGTGGTAGACCAGCCATCTTATGTTGTGTTTTTTGTTTATTTATTCGTGTCTTAATGGATTCCACGAGGATGAAAGTTATTACTCTTTCTTATTCACGCGTTTCCTGTCCTTATTTATCTCTTGCTTTACGCGCGTGAATCGTTCTTCCTCCCTGCTCATTCTGATTCCCTTCATGAATTTTAGCTTGTCCATGTACTCTATTTCTTCCTCGGAGTTAGGCGTAACGTGCTTTTCTCCGACTGTGAAAGTCAAATCGATAGTTGGAAGAACTTGTACTAACAGGTTGATTCCTTCAGGTGTGGTGAATTCGTCGAGTTCCATTCTAGTGGAAGACATGGCTCCAGTTTTAACTTCAAGCCAGATCTGTTTCGAATTGTCCATTGTCTCGTCTCCTAGCTTTCTAACCAAGTTCTCGGACACCTTGTGCCGAATTCGTATGTTAGCGCTGGACACCTGGCCATCGATCATGCGAATCTTGTCTCCATGTATTACTACCCTATACGTCTCGGATCCCCCAGTTTTAGCTGGTTCATTCGTTTTGCTAGGTTCACTAGTTACATCATCCTTCTTATCGGGTGAACCAGGAGCGCTCGTATTCGATTTAGGCTCAGCTGATGGATTTACTGGTTTTTGTGGAACGGTCGGAACGTTCGATACTGGAGCTTCCACCTTCTGGATCGAAGTTGGTCCAGTCGTTTGCAGGGCAGAATTCGAACCAGGACCCAATTCCATGGCTTCGGAAACGTTTCCTAGCTTTGCATCAATGACTGCATTTATTCGCTTTAGCAATTGTACTAGCGTGTCGATTGACGTGTACTTGTAATAGGTTGCTAGACCCTGAGCTTTGGTGTAGTAAAGATCTGGATAAACGGACGTTTCGTGAATCGTTATTTCCTGATCGGTCTGATCCCATGTAGGCTGTTGTCCAACTCCAGTACTTTTCCAAGTCACCTTGAAACTAGCAATAGATTCGGCGATTACTCCGTTCCCTATCATTTATTATCCGATTTCTTTGTCACCCTTGAACTCTTTACCCTTATTGGATTTCTTTTTCTTAGGATCGACTGGTTTGTAATTGGCCCAAATCTCATTGTAGATTCGACAGGAAGCTCCCATGAAGTTAACGATTCCGATGTACTTCTTTCTATCGTCACCGTGCATCTTGGAAATCTTCTTACCTATCGTCCTAGCATCGTCGAGATCGAGTTCTTCATCGTCAGCCTTTCCAACGAGGTCTTTCAGGGAGTTTTCTTCCCTAACCGGCTCTACTGGAACCATGGCAGTCGAAAAGGACTCAAAGGTTAGGTGCACTTTATTTGACGGCTTGGTCATCGTTGAGATCGTTATTTTTTGTAAGGGGATACCTTCTTTACCTGTGGGTTTGGAACTACCTTTCCGATTGGCAGGTTAGCCATTTCCGGCTTCACTTCTTTCGTGATAGGCTTGCCCTTGATTACTAAGCTGGTGTTAGCTTCGGTTGCAACCATTTTCTTTGGGGCTGTTCCCTTTTTCGTAGGAAGAGCAGTGGTACCGGTCTTCACGCTTTTCGAAGGAACGCTACCCTTACCCTTAGGCATGTCAGCCATTTCGGGTTTTACGGTTTTGGTGGTTGCTTTTCCTTTACCTGCAGGAAGGGTCGAAGTTTCAGGCTTTACCTGCTTCGTTATTTGTTTACCTTTTGCCGGCGCTCCCTTTGAAAGTTCTTGGTTCATCTTTTTTTCCAAAAGATATTCCTCATAACTTAAAACTGACTTTGACATGTCGATTTCATTATTTTATGTGATTGACTCGCTAGGTTATTTATCAATGCGATCGTGCTAAAAAGAAAAAAGGGACCCATTGGATCCCTTTTTCGTATATCAATTAAGATATGAGGACTGTTCTTAGTATCCAGTTGAAGGAGCAACCGAACCGGTAAGTACGCCAAGACCGTTAACGGTAAGGGTGATGTACTGGGTTTCAGGATGCCATCCTGCTTCTGCGATAGCGTACCTTGATTTCAGACCGATCTTTGGTGAGAAGGTACCTTCTGCGATTGTCTGGAGAGATTCTGCCATGATGTATGGGAGGAACTTGATACCAGGTTCTTCGTCAGCGCCCTTACGAGCGATGTGGATACGGTTGTCACCGAATTTCAGGTTAGGATCAACGTACACGGTAAGTCCGTGAACTTTACCAGCTGGGTACAATTGACCAGGTCCCGAAGGAAGATCGTTGTTGAATGGAGCGAATGTGTAACCTGCTACGTCAGCAAGAGCTGAAGCAACACGACCGTTGGTTACGATGTGAGTAGCGGCGCCAAAACGACCCCTGTGGTAAATAAGGTTAGCCATTTCGAGGATCTTCGTAACAACCCTACGCTGTAGCGTTGAGATGTTTTCGAATCCGGAACCTACTGTTAGGTCGAGAGTTGTGATACCAGCACCTTCAATGGTGTTGATGTTTGCCGTATGAGCAGCACCGAGGACGAAGCAACGGTCAACCAGTTTCTTGTTGATTGACTGAGCAACTTCGTTAACTGCAACGTTTTCCAACATGGAAATAACGTCGAAGTTCCATACGCGGTTAAGGTCCTGGATCTGCTCAACGGTTGCTGAGATAGCTACCTGATCACCCTTAGCTTCGATGAACTTGGTGAACATTTTGAGACCCATCTGGCGGAACTTGCTTACTTCAGCAATTTCCCTCTTCATTCCTTCCATCTGCGTGCCGTTAGCACCAAGGAAAGGACCGTTCCATGCTTCAGTAGCGTAGTTGTCGTCGCTGGTAGAGGTGAAACCGGAAATGTGGTTTTCCAGAGCCGATGCGAGACCAGGAGTGTTCGTTGCTAGCAACGTGTAGGTTTTTACGTCAACTGCGCCGCCGATAGTGATCGTTGTGATAACCTTGCCGGTATTGACGAAGTCGGTGATCTTCTGCGCACCGTCGCTGTAATCGGAAACTACTTTCCACATAGCTACACCGTCTACCCTTGAGAAGCCGACGAACTGAATGGTAAGGTTACCATGACCGTCGAAAATCGTTGCATTATCTCCGGAGATTAACTGTGAGAACGTACCGCCTGCGGTCAGGACAGTTGCTCCAACAATACCTTCGATTTTGATTACAAACGGTTCGTACTGCTGGTCGATGTTACCGCCCTGGTACACGTAATCCAGATAAGGAAGGAATCCTACTGGAGCGTCCATAGGAACGACACCCACTAGATCGAAACCGATCGTTTTAGCTGCTACCTGGATTGCTACAGGAAGTAAGCTTGGGAACTTGTCACCGGAACCTGAGTTCGAGTAACTCTGTTTTGCACCGCCGATGAACGGTGTCATCGCGTTGGTAGGAGCATGAATGCTACCCATTGCACCGACGGAACCAGGCAGCTGAAGGAATAAACCAGGAGCGACGCCTGCTGCTTCGTTAACTGGGGCACCAGCGTTGTCGAAGATTGCATGGTAGTGAGCTATGTCAACTAACCAAGGGCGACTCTTCATAACTGCTGCGTCTGCACCATAACTCTCCAAAACCGGTACCCAAGTATCCTTGATAGACTGATCGTTCAGCCTCTTAAAAATTCTTGTTGTTGCCATTTATTTTTGGGGCTTTTTTATGATTGTGCTCTGCGCTTGAGAGCTTCAATGTACGCGTTGGAATAACCACGCTGTACTTGATTTACTTGATCTATCGATACGTAACCCTCTTTACCTTGGTTTTCGTTGATAGCTGAGTTATTTATATTTGCACTTTGTGCAATTCTTTCATTGATTCCTCTCCAATCGCGTGAATCCCAAAAAGCTTTAGCTTGATAAGGAGTGTTGATCACGACGGTAGAAGCTTGAGCGGCCAGCCAATTGAGCTCGACATCGTTCATCTTTTCGTAGATTGCTTTGTACCTTTCCGGCATGAAGCGAATGTAAGTAGGAGTATTCTCAGCCTTCTTATTCATTACTGCTTCCATGATGTTGATAACTTCCGCTTCATTGAAGAACACTGCTCCACGTAGTGTTTCAACGATTGCGGTCTTGATGTCCGGTTCGAGAGCGTAGAACTTCTGTTTGTTTTCGGTCGTCAAAAGCTTCAGGAACGGGTACTTGCTCTCGAGAACAGCGTTTGCTGAATTCGATTTGATCGATGCAAGGATTCCATTAACTGCCGAAACGAGGTCTTCTACTGGAGAAGCGTCCGTAACGTTAACTTTGCTTTCGTTCAGCTGAGCAACGTCGGAAAGTAACCTGCGCGTTGTCAACTTAGCATTAGGACCAACCTTCTGATTCATTGTTTCAGCAACGTATTCCGTGTAAGCTATGCCCTTCTGGATGTTTCCGCCGAGGTACTCGGCGTACTTGATTGCTTCGTTCAAGCTCTTTGCCAGGTAGTTCGAGTAATTCAGGCCCTTAGAAGCTTGTTCAGCAACGTACTCGGTGTACTGAATTCCCTTATCTAACTGTTCAGCTAGATAGTTACCGAACTTGATGCTCTTCTCTGTCATTCCGCCGACGTATTCAGCGTAATTGATATTCTGGTTGAGCTTTTCTCCCAGGTAATTCGAGAAGTGAATATTCTTTTCGGTCATTCCTGCCAGGTAATCGCTGTAGTCGATCACGTTATTTACTTTTTCTGCTACGTGTTCGGTGTAACCAATTCCCTTGTTCAACATGGTCGACAAGTAGTTGGTGAACTCAACGATCTTTTCCATTTCGCCAGCCAGGTAATTAGTGAACTTGACCAATTTCTCGGTAACCGGAAGGTCATCAGTTTTTTCGCTAAGAGCTAGCAAACCAGCGTTGTTGTTATTGATGCTTTCACGAAGGGCTTCGATCTGCTTCTTAACGACTTTTGAATACTGGTTCATTTCTTCTCTTGTTACTAAGTCATTAGCCATTTGCTTTTCGTTATTTTGTGGAGTCTTGGTTTCAGGATTATTTATTTTGTAAATTCTCACAGAATCCTCGAAGTTAAAGCTTTCAGAAACATCTGTTAACTCATTAGTAATGGAATGAGCTTTAAGAAGATCTAGGGATTCAAAGAGCATAGTGTAATTACCCTGTAGGTTTTCCGCTACCTGAGATAGGGCGGCTTGCGCGAACCCGGGCTCGGCCACGAGATCGTACGTAAATATTTTATGGAGTTTGACCTTGCCGTTGTCAAGAACTTGACCGGCAGCTCTCGATGAAATCGAGATAACGCAACCTGCTAGAACTAAGGTTTTTGCGATTCTTCCGCTAGGCGTGTCGAGAAGTTTTACTTTGATCTTTACGCTGTTGGTCGTTTTATCGTAGTCCAGTGCGAGAATAACGTGAGATACGTTCTTTAGTGAAACGTCGAAACTCTGTGGATGATCGAGTTCCCCAAATAGCTGTCCTTTCTTGATTTTTTCGACCAAGTAAGTAAGATGCGGAAGGTATTCCGCTTCCTCGTAAACACGGTTATTGTCATTTTTCTGATCAAAGACCGCGCACGTTCCTTCCATGATGATGTCACCAGTTTCTGTCTTAGTGACACTCAACGGCGTGTTCGATCTTTCTAAAATAAAGACAACGTCCTTAGGTAGTAAGGTCGACGTTTGTAGATTTACTGCGGTAGTACTAATCAACTCCGTGAGACTTTTTTGATATTTATAACGGGCCCACCATTAAAACAAGGGGTACCCGCTATCGTTATTTATCAAGGTCTCTAAGTAATTCTTTAAGAGTTGTTAGCTGAGTGTCACTAATTTTTGAAAGGTCCGGCTTTTTGACGGAAACGTTGAATATGTACGATCCACGTTTACCGAATGCCGAGGCTAATCCCTGTTCTGGGATTCTCACCTGTATGTTGGAAAGAGTAGGTGCATTTACGGAATTTATCTTGTACTTTTTGCCGAACGGATTCTCCAAAAAAAGTTCGTCAACGAACAGAATGTCCTTCAACGAAAGTTCAATGGTCTGCACGAGGTCGGAAGAGTCAGTTATCTCTAGACCCTCCATGTCAATGATTATCCTAATGAAAAGGTCCCCTGTTGCTTCTCCGTGGTGCCTTCTGTGAAAAACATCGTCGAACCCATCGATTTCCTGGCTGGATCCGCCGTACTTCATTCTCACGATGATGCCAATCTTTCCACCGATCAGGGCAAAAGGATACTCAGAGGTTGACATGTTCACCGTGTACTTGACAGTTTTCTTTTCGATTTTGGATTCTGAAAGGCTGGACTTCGAGATCTGGTACGAGACCGTGTCCTCGATACCGTTCATTAGTTCCGATATTTTGAAGTGACGGTCGATGTGAATGTTCAGGTGTTCCAGATCCATCATCGAGAAAACGACGGTCCTGTACTTGGCATACGGGTCGTTCACTGGATTCGGTGGAGCCGGATTGTCCAGTCGAAAATCGTATTCGACGCGTTTAGATTTATCGCTGAGAACGGAATAGGCCTTGTTGATCTTCTTGAAATGCTCCTCACCATTCGGATTCTTGTCCGGATGGTACTCCTTGGACAGCTGGCGAAAAGCCTTCTTGATGTCCGAGTCGGAGGCATTCCTGGCCACCTTTAAGATTGAATAATAGGTTTCAGCTTCCAAATCTGTTCGTGCTTTTCTGGTATAATACTAACATACCGCTCCAGGTTACGGTTTGGTATATAAAAATAAAGGAATTTATGCTTTTGACCGTTACTCGATACGATAAAGAAGTTGCTAATCTCTTCTTAAGGTCAATGACCTTGTTTTTTAGAGCAATGCCTGAATTATCAAAACATCCATTGGTAATCATAAGCGATGATGCTCTACCCATAAAGACAATCGTAAAGTTAAACACTCTTGCTTCTAGCGTAGTCGTATTGAAACCTAAACTTTTTATCTCGGAAAGAATGCAAAAGCGCGCTAACTTGAGCAAGTTGGTAGCAATCGAAACAATCGTTTCGTACCAAAGATACGATCGAGTATACATTGACCCACTAATATTTGTCAAATCCGGTTTTCAAATCCCAGAGGATCAATCGCTATTCTTCAAACAGTACAACGGCCTTCTTTCTATGAAACTTGTGTACTTGAAAGCTGAAACCTTTTTGGGTAATGCAATTGAACTTTTTAAGAAGAACCAAACCTTGTCTACTTTGACAGATATGGAATTTTCGCATATCGTTAGTTCTAATTACCTAATAAAAAGAAAACTCTATCAGTCTTCTATCATCAACGGTAATGCGTTACACCTTTCCAGCATAACCAATGTTAATCTAAATAATTCAATAGGGTTGGATTTATCTGAAATTTTTGATAACAGTCCAAAAGTGAATTCGATCATTAACTCAATAGAAAAGGAAAAGAGTCCAATCTTGATGTCTAGAATAATCAATAAGCGAAACCAGTCAAATTCTATCTTTTTTACTAGTCTTGCTGAAATTGATAAGTCCATTGTAAGCGAAAAATCAAAGATGAAGGAGCCAGTAGTTCCTCTAGTTAAAGCCCCCCTAAAATGCATTATTTCTAGGCCAAATGAATTCAATCCGTTTGAGGCAGTTAAGAAAATGGTAGAATCGAAATTTTCAAAACTTTCTGAGCATGATAATACTCTGGTGATTCTAGGATATAACGTAGGGTTCAATATTACCGAGTACAGAAAACAGTATCCTGGTTGGAAAATTGTGATTTACCAACTGGAACAAGTATTCAATAATATGAGTTTTTGGTACAACATGAATAGCCAACACCCGGGAATAATAGATCGGACGAAACAAGCTAAAAGAACTTTGATGGAGTGCGATGAAATCTGGGACTACGACCAGGATAATATTGAATTCCTTAAATCCGAAGGATTCACTAACATAAAACATTTGCCATTATTTTATTCTGATGCTGTTATACGAGAAAAAAAGATAACCAGAAAAGAATACGACATCTTATTTTATGGATCGATGAATGACCGGCGAGCCGAATTTTTATCAGCATTAGTCGGACGATATAAAATACTGATTTTAGCGCCATCGCAAGATTGCGTGAAGTACAGCAATCATAATTTTGGAAAGTACATGAGAGACTGCGTTTTCGGAGAGTCTCTATTCAACTTAGTATTCAAATCTAAGATCGTTCTGAACGTTCATTATTACGAATCGATTTTGCAGGAACAGGTACGAATATTCGAACTGTTAGCAAACGGAGTCTGCGTAATTTCTGAAAAATCTCGTCGTAATTATTTTGGGTCATTAGTAAAGGAGTTTAGCACGCCGGACGAAATGATAAAGCTATTAGATGAAGAATTAAAAAATGATAAATGGTTCGACAGTAATCGAACCAATAAATTTAAGAATTTTTCAGAAAGGCCTCCAGTAAAAATAGGGGCAGCGTACAATACGTTTTACGGATTCGATTTAATCGATCGGTCATTAGGTTCGATCCGGGATACTGTTGATTACATCGTGCTGATTCACCAGCGTACCGGAATAAACGGAACGACCGAAGAGCCAAAAACTGCAGTCAAAATAAAAAATCTGTTGAAGACCGGCAAAATAGATGAGGTGATCTATCATGATCCGCCTTCCGCAAAATTCAACATGCAAACGTACATTCTCGAAAAACGAAATTTGGGATTAGAAGCATGTAGAAAAAATGGATGCGACTTCATCATGCCAATGGACGCGGACGAAGCTTACAATATGCCTGATCTTTTGGTGGAAATTGAAAAAATGCGAGACGAATTGATCGATACTCTGTATTCTCCGATTCGATCGTATTACTATGACGAGTTTCATTGGTTTCCAGATACGTATTACGTGCCTAGCGTCATTAGGATAGACCATCGAAAATTCGAACTATCTAAATCGTCTGTGCTTGCAGATCCAGTAAGGAAAATGCAAGAGTCAACGTATCGTGTCACAACTGTGCCAATGCATCATTACACATATCTGAAGGATTCATTCATCAATAAGATTCACAAAAATGTTGCCAGCACGGAACCGTTCATTAAGAACAGCATGCAAAAAATCCAGGACTATATTCTTGAATGGAAAGATGGCGATTCTGCCTTAGTTTTTGCTAATGATCTAACAAAAAATGGAGCAGTAGGTCTAGCGCAGGTAGAATTAAACAAAATAACCAAAACAAATAATGAAAAGAAGTCTCTACGAAATAGGTTTATCCACCGGAACAGATAAGGCTACGCAGCATAAATACTGTGATTTTTATGAAAAACACCTAACTGGACTTTTCGATAAAAGTATTTCTCTTTTGGAAATTGGCGTTTGGAAAGGAGAATCTTTACGAATATGGAAAGAATATTTTCAAACCGGTAATATCTATGCAATCGACATTGACCCAACCGTGCTAATTTCAGAAGATCGTATTTCTACGATTCTATGCGATCAAACGAATAGACAAAGTCTTCTAACGATATTCGATAAAATAGAATTCGACATTATCGTTGACGATGGTGGACATAAAATGGACCAGCAACAAATATCCATTGGGTCCTTATTTACTAGGCTCAAACCAGGTGGATTTTACCTGCTTGAAGATTTACATACTAGTTTATGGGAAGGCTATCGAAATTTTGAACCATACGAAACGTCAACACTGTACGGATTAGAAAAATTTCAAACTACTCGAATTTTTGAATTTCCGTATTTAACGCCAGCTGAAAATGCAAATCTTACAGGTATGGTAGAGTTCGTCGAAATTTTCAAAAATACCGAAGACTCAATAACTTCAGTAATTCGTAAGCGTTGGTAATGAAATTAGCGACAGGCTACATAGTATTCGACGGATTGGAAACATTGGAAGGTTCCATTAAGGCCATCCGTAATAACGTCGATGAAATCATCGTTTCGTATCAAAAAGTATCATGGGGCGGAACCGAAGCAGCTCCAGATTTAATCCAGAAGCTTGAGGACTTAAGAAATCGTAAATTGATAGATCACATCATCGAATTTACGAAGTTCAGACCGAGCATCCTGAGGACCCCAGGAGAGGTTCTTCAAGCAAAGAAGTTCGAGCTAAACAAACGACAGGAATGCTTATCCCTTGCTCTGTCACTGGGCTGCACGCATTACCTTTCGATGGACGCTGACGAGTTCTATCGTGAATCTGAATTC
>Ga0172368_10002158_pt1 | contig 25577 bp, 17 predicted proteins | sample Lak11m_FD_114540 | JGI IMG/M metagenome (GOLD analysis project Ga0172368, IMG submission 114540) | Freshwater microbial communities from Kabuno Bay, South-Kivu, Congo - kab_022012_11m | ecosystem: Environmental > Aquatic > Freshwater > Lake | place: Democratic Republic of the Congo: South-Kivu...
GGAGTACCGCCGCAGAGGTGGTTTCGATACGGCGCGGGAAGGACGGAAAGAACCGTGAAGCTCCCCTGCCTACTCAACCACCGTGGTTATAGGTAAAACGCGCGGGAACGGGCGCGATATCCGTGCGGTGGAGTACCGCCGCAGAGGTGGTTTCGATACGGCGCGGGAAGGACGGAAAGAACCGTGAAGCTCCCCTGCCTACTCAACCACCGAACTGGGCGCATATCGACCAATTCAAGGTTCATCGTGACGACCCGCTAACTAGTCACACTGCCTTTACTTATTGGTTCCGGCTCTGCCTGGTCAGGTATTGACAGCATGAGGGGCAAGCGCTATAGTATTATGCACTCGTGTGCATTGCCAATACTGCCGAGGTCATTGTCAAACCGGTTGCTTCGCCACCGGACAAAGGAGAATGCTCGTGAACGCCTCAACCACCTGGCGCCTGCCAGTCCTGCTCTATCTGCTGGTCTTCGTGCTCTCCACCGCGGGGTTGGCCCAGAATCTGTTGAAAAACCCGGGCTTCGAGACCGTCGCGAAGAACGGCGTGCCGGTCTCCTGGAGCCGGGAGTACAATGCCATACTCACCGGTCCCTTCTCGCCGGTGGCCGACAGTCATTCCGGCAAGCGCGCCGTGCGCATGCTGACCGAAGAGTGGAACTACCTCCGCCCGCAATACCTGACCCAGACCGTGAAGCTGCCAGCGGGCGCAAAGGTGTGCGTGCTGAGCGCCTACGCCAAGGGACAGGGGCTGGTGAACCTGGTCTTCCAGTTCCGCAAGGGCGGCAAGCCGCTGGAGACGTCCAAGCAGGATATGGGTTTCGGCGTCTTCGACCTGCCCAAGGAGAGCCTGAACGCCTTCGGCCTGGAGCAGGATTACCAGCCGTATACCGCTACAGCGGCGGTGCCCGCCGGCGCGGACGCCGTGCTGGTCAAGGTGGGCAATACGGTGGACCTGTTCGACCGGCTGAACGTCTGGGGCAAGGCGTATCTCGACGATGTCTCTCTTGTCGTTAAAGCGAAAGCCGATCCGGCGGCCAAAGCCTTCCCGGTCACCAAAACCGTGACCGTGCCGGCCGGCCAGCAAGATATCGCCCCCTCCCTGCGCATCACCATGCAGCCGGCGGCCTACAACGTCGCGGCGCTGGTGGACGGCGATCCCGCGACGTCAAATTCCTTCGCGGCGGGGCTCGAGCGGGCCGGCAACGCCACCTTGCTGCTGCCGAAACCGCTGGCAATCCGCAGCGTGCAGCTCTACCTGCTGGGGAATGTGGAGTCCCTCACCATCCGCGGCGACGCGGACGGCGACGGCCGATACGAAATCCTGCTCGCGCGGGCGGATAATATCACCGGCAGCGGCTGGGTCACGCTGGCCACCGCCAACAAGCCGGTCCGCTCCCTGCGCGTACAACCGGTGAAGGGGAACGGGCTGTATACCGGTTTCCGCGGCACCAATGCCTTCGCCAGCGAGATCAAGGTGCTGGTGCCGCAGAGCGCGGCCTCCGCTGCCGAACTGGCAAAGTGGGCGGCGTTCCGCCACCAGTTCCCGCCGGCGCAGAACGTGCCGGCGATCAGCCTGGCGCCAACGAACCTGCAGATCACCCCGCTCGCGACCCCGCGCTTCCGCAAGATGGTGTGCGCCGACCTCTGGATGTGGGGGGCGAACGCCGATAAGCCGGATGCGCCGCTGCCGGATTTCGCCAACAACGCGACCTTCAAGCAGACGGTGGCGGGTGTGAAGGCGCTGGGCGTCACCTGGGTCGAGATCGACCTGACCAATGCGTCCAGCAATAACCTGATGCCCTGGCCCAGCAAGGTCTGCACCAGCACCAAACAGAATATTCTGAAGGCGACCATCGATGCGCTGCACAAGGAGGGTTTCAAGGTGGTGGTGGAGCTGATCCACAACATCACTCCCTTCGAGCCGATCAAGTGGCACTATCCCGGCGAAGAGACCAGCCGTTATCCGGGCATGAAGCAGTATCCGAGCGTCACCCACGGCCTGTATTTCCGCGACAACTGGCTGATCATCGAGGACGAGATCATGGCCTGTGGGGCGGACGGCGTAGGATTGAGCACCGATGAGGCGCAGTACCGCGGGTCGTTCATGGAAACCTTCCCGGCGAACGATCCCGCGCGGCGCCTGTACCGGGATCGCTTCGGCTACGATCTGCCGGCGAAGGAAGAGGACACACTGAAGTTTCGCCAGTGGATCGTCATGCGCCATGAAGGACTCAGCGATACCTATGGCTACGTGTCGCGCGTGCTGCGCTCGAAATACCGGAATATCTACCTGAACACCATGTGGATGGTGCCCACCTCGGGCGGCTCCAATGTGACGGAAATCCAAATCCCCTGGGATGTGATGGCGGCGCGCGGCGGCATCACCGAGCTGGGCAGCGACTACATGGGACCGTATGGCATCCGCATGGCCGCCGCGGCCAACGGCTGGCGGCGGGCCACCATGGTTTACAACGGCGACATGTGGCCGCACCCGCCGTTGCCGGCGATTCATTTCTACGGCTCGGTGCTGTGGTCGTGGATGTATGGGGCCGGCAGTTCTAACTTCTGGCGCTACAACTACGTGGCGGACGCCGGCCATGCGCCCGCGCTCACCGGCGCGTATCGTATTGCGGACGAGCTGGACGCGCTGGGGGCATATGACGCCAAACCCGCGCAAAAGATCGCCCTGCTCTCTTCGCGCGCCAGCCTCGACTGGTGGCAGGTGAAGTCCTGGTGGGGCACCCGCAACGGCGCCGCCTGGGACCGCGGGTTGGAAGGCCAGCGCGGCTGGTTTGCCGATGAAGCCACCTTCAACCTGCTGCAGCAGAACGGCTACGTCTTCGACTGGAAATACCTGGACCAGCCTACGCAGTTGCAGGACCTGTCCGCCTACAAGGCGCTGCTGGTACCGTTTGCCTATTCCGTCAGCAAAGAGGCCGCGGATAAGGTGAAAGCCGCCGCCGCCGCCGGGGCGACGGTGATTTTGCTGGACGGGCACCAGGGCGAAACCGACGCCTGGGGCGAGCCGTATCCGACGCCGATCTTCAAAGAGCTGGTGGACAGCGGCAAAGCTATCCTGGTCAAGGATGATATCCTGGCCTGGGGCGCCACCGACACTTTCACCGAGAAGATCAGCAATCTGCTCAACACCACGCTGGGGGCGGACAACCCGCTGACGTTGAACCGCTATAACAAGCACATCGACGCCACGGTGCACCGCAAGAGCGCGCGGGAGTATTTCCTGTATACGATCAACTGGGAGCAGACGCCGTCGGTCATCGACCTCGGGGTCAGTGTCCCGGCGGGGAGTTACCAGGTCTACGCCCGCGACGAGAACCAGTGGAACCGCGTGTCGCTGAACGGCAAAGACCTGCTCAGCGAAAAGGACCTGGCGAAATTCCGCCTGACGTTGCCCGCGGAAACGCCGTATGTGTTCTATATCAAGCAGGCGGCCATCGATCTGCCCGCCGCCGCGGTGCCGACCGCGGGCCGCGCGGACACCTGGCTGGGCGTGGATGAGAACTGGGGGAACCTGGACAACTGGTCGACCGGCGCGCCGCCGAAGGGCGAGGAGACGACCCTTATCCCCGCCGGCGCCGCCCACTACCCGCTGCTGACCGGCAGCGAGACGATCCCCGGCGCGCTGCAGATCGCGGCGGGCGTGCGGGTGTGTTCCACGGGCTCGGTAAAGCTCAAGCCTGGCCAGTTGATCCTCCAGCCGGGCGGCGAACTGTGGCTGGGCGTGGTGCGGAAGGGCGATGAGATCATCGATGTCGCGGTGAAGCTCACCGGCCCCATCGATCCCGCCGTCACCCCGGCGATCACCCCGACGCCTCTCCCCGAGAAGCAGCCCGGCGTCGTCACCCGACTGGACAACCCGGTCGGCCCTGCCCTCCCGGCAGGCACGCCGCTGGTCAACATCGCGCGCTTCGCAAAGATCAAGACCGAACCATACATGACCATGGCGCGCAACCTTGTCGATCAGGACGAAATCCTGCGCACCATGAACAGCCCGGAAGGCGGCACCCCGGCGCGCGCCAACCGGTATGAGTTCCATTATGACCAGCCGCAGACCATCGCCACGATTCGCTGGGCGGTGCCGGGCGGCCCGTGGATACTGCTGGCGGACACCACCGGCAACGGGCAGTATACTCAAGTGCTGCGCATGGACCTGGAAGGCAAAGTCACCAATCCGGGCGGCGTGTGGCAGTCCCGCTGCTGGCTGACCAATACCTTCTGGCCGCCGGTGAAGGCCTACGGCATCGCGCTGGTCAACCCGGCCGGCGCGATGTCGATCTACGACTTCCAGATTCTAACCTCGGAAGCCAACCCGCCCTTCCCGCTCGCGACGGCGCTGGAACCGGGCGTGGCCCCGCTCGCCGCGGGCGCCGCGCTGACAGTGCCCGATCCGCCGGTGGAGCAGCAGATCATGAAGGGTTTCCACATCGAGCCGTGGATGTTCAATATTGAGGGGTGGCTGCGCATGGACAAGGCCAAGCGCCCGCCGCTGTCGGAATACAAGCCGTTCGCCGATTACGTCGCCGAGATCAAACGGCTGCATGGCAACACCCTGAACATGTGGCCGCCCAAGATTGGAAGCGCTCGCGGCCCGCGCACCTACGAGATGGACATGATGTGGCCGAGCCAGTATGACAAGTGGACGATCGACGAGGATGCGCTCACGGCAGTCTGTGATGCCTTCCACAAGGCCGGCATTACCCTCGGCGTGATGGACCGCTGCCCATACCCGAAGGCGCTGGAAGATTTCCCAAAGACCGCCACCCGCGACTTGCCGGCGCCCTACATCGATCGCCGCTATCGCGAATACCTGGCGGGCGTGGTGAGGGAGGAAGTGAAAGCCGGGGCGGCCATTGTGGGCTCCGGCTACGATGAGGAAGCCTTCACCTGGCAATCCACCGCCGGCGAGGGGCTGCCCAACATGATCAGCGACCCGAAGAGCGCCGGCTTGCTGACCCGTAAGACCTTCGAGGAGCAGTATCACGCGGCCATCCCCGACGGGCCGGCCGACACGGAGGCCTGGCGCAAGTGGATCGTCTACACCTACGACTCCTTTGCCTCTTTCATCAAGGACGGCACCGACGCCGCCAAGGCGACCAATCCGAAGGTCCTCACGAAAACGCCGGTCACCGTGCTGGATATGGTGGGGAATCGCCGGATCGATTACGGCGTGGCTCATGACATCATCGGCCATACCGCCAACCTGGACCTATTCCGCGCCAGCGGGTATGAATCGAACCAGGACCAGGGTCATTACGTGGCGGCGGCCTCCACGAAGTATGGGATGGCCGCCAACAAGACCCGCGGCACCGATTCCCTGCACAACAATCCGTGGGCGTGGAGCGGGCCGGAGGCTTCCCCCGGCTATTACCTGGAAACCTCCCCGCAACTGTTCGCCGCGCCGCCGATGAGCGCCGTCATGAACGGCGGCAAGCTGCCGCTGTACTGGCGCCAGGATCACATCTACGATGGTGGCTACGACAAGTATGTCGTCCAGGTCTACGGCATGCTGGACACCCTGTCGGCCTGGGGCATGAAGAACGCCACCGTGCCGCGCAGCATCATGGTGCTGGATTCGCGCGCCTCGCAGGACTGGTGGCAGGTGCGGCAGCGCTACAACCCGGCAGGCAATCCGCTGGATCAAACCCGCGGTTTCCTCTGCTCGAAGTGGCTGCTCGAAACCCTGTTCACCAACGCCTACTCGTTCGACATGTACTACCTGGAGCATCCCGAGGACTTCGCCAACCAGTTGCCCAAATACGACCTGGTCATCCTGCCCTTCGCCTACAGCATCAAGCAGAGCACCTACGACCTGCTGGCGAAGGCGGCGGCCAACGGCACGAAGTTCATCCTCCTCGACCGGCAAGGCGAGACGGACGAGTGGGGCAATCCCTATCCGGCGCCGCTCTTCCGGCCCCTGATCGACAGCGGGAAAGTGACCTTTATCGGCGATGACGTCACCAAAGTGGGGCACTACCCCGACTTTCTCGACCGCTTCACCGGCCTGCTGGACAAAGCGCTGGGCGCGAAGAAGCTGCTCTATCTGAACGACTACGGCAACGACGTGGAGATGACCTGTCTGGAGAAGAACCCGCAAGAGCGCTTCGTCTGCCTGATCAACTGGACGGACCGCCCGATCGAGGTGGACGCGGGGGTCACCATGCCGGATGGGCAGTACCAGGTGCAGCAGCGCGACATGGAGTCCATCAACGCCATGACCATCAGCGGTAAGACGACCGTCTCCGCGGCGGACCTTCGCAAGTTCCGCGTGCCGCTGAAGAGTTGGGATATCCGGGTGCTCTACATCCACCCGCAGGGGTGATAAGCCCCCCGACCCGGCGTCCATATCGCCGGGCATGTCATGCAACGTGAGGACACAACAGGCGGCGCTCCGGTTTTCGAAAACCGGAGCGCCGCCCGCCGTGTCTTCCGGTGTAACGGCAAGCTCTGCTGCAGCTCGATCCATGCCATGGCCGCCCCCTTTCCTCTCCCGGACACTGCCTCAATACCCGCCATGGCGCGTGCAACAGACAGCAACGTAGAGGAGTTCGATGATGTGTAAAGAAACAGTAGGGATGCCCGCTGGAGGTTCCAGTACCGTAACGGTGCCGGAGGGAAGGGCAGATGGACGAAGATGAGGCGCGAGTACGGTTTACCGCATGGCTGGCGCGGCGGCGATCGCTGCGACGGCTGGCGGCGCTGACGGGCGCGGGCATCTCGGCGGAGAGCGGCGTGCCGACCTTCCGCGGGACCGGCGGGCTGTGGCAGCAGATGAGCATGACCGAGCTGTTCACCCCGGAGGCACTCGCCGAACAGCCGCTGCTGGCCTGGCAGCTTTACGACGACCTGCGCACGCGCATCGCCGCGACCCAGCCGAACGCCGGCCACCGGGCGCTGGCGGCGCTGGCACGGCGACGGGAGCTGTCCGTCATCACGCAGAATATCGACGGCCTGCACCAGCGGGCGGGCAGCGACGGCGTATTCGAGCTGCACGGCACCCTCTGGCAACTGCGCTGCGATGCCTGCGGCTACCGTGAGGAGAACACGCGGGCGCCGCTGCCCGCGCTGCCGCCGGTCTGCCCGCAGTGCCGCGGCGTGCTGCGCCCGGATATCGTCTTTTTCACCGAGTCGCTGCCGGATGCCGCGCTGTCAGGCGCGATCCGGGCGGCGGAGCGGTGCGATTTGATGCTGGTGATCGGCACCTCCGGCGTGGTCTATCCGGCCGCCGCGCTGCCCGGCGCCGCGCGGGCGCGCGGCGCCTTGCTGGTGGAGATCAACCCGGAGGATACCGCGTTGACCCGCACGATGGACTACGCGATCCGCGCCACCGCCGCCGAAGCACTGCCGTGGGTGGCGGAGGCGCTATCCTGACCACTTAAACATTGACATCTTCCACCTGCAGCGTGATGGAAGCCTTGCGGTCCTCCGCCCGCCCGCGCACCCACCCGGCGCTCTCCAGTGAGGCGCCGGCGAGCGATTCGGCCACCGTCAGTGTGGCGATTTCCAGGTGCGGGCCTTTCAACGTCACGATCCGCGCCTCCATCGGATACTCGATCAGCGCGGCGGTCGTGCAGTGCGTCCACGCCGGGTCGGTGACGATGTGATGCCAATGCTGGTGACCGCAGAAGGCGGCGGCGAATCCTTCCGTCAGGCCGGCGGCCCGTGTCAGGAACGCCTTGCCGTTCTCGAAACACCCGGCGTCTTTGCCGGCGTGCTTCGCCGCCCATTCCGACTCGTCGATGAAAGGCACGTGGCTGAACAGCAGCAGGGTGTCCGGAAAGCTGCGTTCGAGTTGCTTCAGGATATTGGTCGCCTGCTCCGCGTCCATCCGCCACCGGCTCGAGACTTCGCCCGGCGCGGGCACATCCTCGCGCAGCCCGGCGATGGCAAGGCTGCCGTGCAAAAAGAATTCCGGGACGAGCCGGCCGCGAAACACCCGGTCGAAGGCGCCGGAGCGCACCGCGGGCCGGTCATGGTTGCCCGGCAGCACGAACCACGGCATGTCCAGTTCGTTGAAGATGGCCTTCGCCAGCGCGAGCTGGCTTTCTTCTCCCGCCTGGGTGATGTCGCCCAGCACGAAGACGGCGTCCAGCTTCTGCGCGTTGAGCGCTGTCACCGCCGCGCTGGCAATCTCCTCGGCGCGATCGAAGAGCAGCCGATTGTGCCAACGCCCGTCCCCGGTATGACCCAGATGCAGATCGGAAAGAATGCCGAATTTCAACGCGATACCTCTGTTAGAGTTTTGAGTTTTGAGTTTTAAGTTTTGAGTTTATATGACCGCTAACTATTACCATGTGAGCAACTCAAAACTCAAAACTATTATTCTTTCGGCACCCATACGATGGGCCGATCGGCGATCCCCCGGTGTTGCGCGCGGTCCGTGCTGCCGGTCATGCGGAAGGTGAAGGTATTGACCGCGCCGGGCTTCAGCGCATCCTGAATATCCACCGCCAGCGAGATGCCGCCCCGATTGTTGACGATTGTCGCCTTGCCGGGCGCGGGACCGGTTTTCGGATCGGCCTGCGGCGTGGTCGGCGAATAAACCATCTGGCCGTTGACCCAGATCCACAGCTTCTCGGCATACACCAGCGGCAGCACGAGCTGCGCGCGGCCCGTCGCCGGCTTTTTCACCGGCATCGCGATCCGATACCAGCCCAAACCGTCATCCGCGTACCCCTGCGCGTCGCGATGCCCGTTCAACCCCCAGTCGCGCGTGAGATCGATGGACTGCCAGGGAATGGTGTTCGCCACGTCGTCGCGCTGCCACTGTTCGAAGAGACCGACATTCCGCGGATCCTCCAGGAATTGTGCCTTTTCCGGCGCGAATGCCAGCAGCTCGCCCAGCTTGCCGCCCGCGCGGTCGGCCAGCGCGGTGAGGTAATTCTTGAGGTAATTCAAGCCCTGGCCGCCATCCAGCACCCATTGCGGATCGGGTGGCAGCAGGCCTTTCTGGATGCCCTCCGCTTCGGCAATCAGCTTCGGCAGCTTGTCCAGCTCCGCCAGCGCCGCGGTGTATTTCCCCTGGTGCTCCAGCGCGTAGACGTTCAGGTCGGCGGTCATGTAGCTGTGCAGGATGCGGTACAGGCGGATGCGCGTTTTGAGCTCCGGCGTGTTGGCCAGCTTCTCCGCCTGGTCCAGATACTTGCCCAGCGCCGCCACCCGGTCCGGCGGGTAGGTGGCCGACCAGTCCAGATACAGCGGCTGCCAGGTCATATGGTCGGGCGTCGCCTGCAGCATCCCCTCGATCCCCTCGCAGAACTGCTTCATGGGCGCGGCGGCGGGACCGAAAAAGTTGGTATAGAAATCATCGAGCAGCGCGTCCACGTTCGCATTCACGTTCCACATGCACTTCGCGCGCACATAATAGTTCAGCCCGGTGCGGAAGAAGGTGTTGTTCCCCTCCGTCGTGAAGCCGACCACGTGGTTGGCTTTGTAGAGCTTCATATCGGCGGCAATCGCGCGGCTGCGCCAGAACGGCATGCGCGAAAGGTCGGCGTGCGGGTCATAATCGTAAATGAGCATCTGCGGCGTGATGCGCGACCACCCCTTCAGCGTGCGAAGCTGCCGCAGCGCCGAGTAGTCGGTGGGCGCGCCGATGGGGTGCAGCGCGCTGACCCGCAGTTGCGCGAGCTGGATGATGATATTCGGGTTCCACGGCTTGTCCAGTCCCTCCGGCGGCGCCACGCGGCTGGCGTAGGCCAGCACCACGATGTGCTTATCGGGGAATGTTTCGTTCACCTTCCATGCCAGGTTGTTGACGAAGTTGAAATAGGGGTCGGAGATGGACTCGCCGATGCCGCTGTCCAGCAGGATGTCGTGCATGCGCGCCATGCAGTCCGGGCAGTAGCACACCGCGTTGTTGTCCGGTGCGGAAAAACCGTAGCTGTTCGCCTGCAGGTTCGCGCGGAAATAGTCGTCGATCGAGTTGGCGGCGATCTCCACCGCCTTCGCGCTGGTGGTGCAGAGCATCACCAACTGCGGCGGCGTATCGGCGCCCTGCCGCTTGCCGGTCTTATCCATCGCGTAAATGTCCGGGAAATCCCTGGCGTATTTGTCGGGCGGGGCGAGCTTACCGATAGTGCCGTCGCCGGGGAAGGCGAATTTGCCGTCGCGCACCGTGCCTTTGTTGCGGAGGAGGAACTGGTCGATGTCGCCGGTGACGTCCGCCCAGCCGGAAGTCCAGACATTGCGCACGATAAAAGAGGGCTTTTCCGCCACGTCCACGTCCGGCACAGTGATGGTCTGCATCTTCGGCACCACCTGTCCGAAGTCGCCGGGGAAGTACCAGCGGCAGCCCAGGCGGTTGAGTAATTCATATACGGCATACTCGGTGCCGCAGTAGTCGCCGTCCTCGTTCCCCGCCAAAATGATGTTGTTGCCCTGCGTCTTCAGCACAAAGCCTTCGCGGGTGTGGTCCAGGTCGTCGCCGGACGGGATCTGCACCCCCTGCGTCAGCCCCGAGCATCCGACGGCCAGGATCACCTGTCCGATCCGCTCGGTGATTTCATCCGAGGAGATGGGCAGCGTGGCCCCGGACATCAGCGCGATGAAATGCTGCAGTTCATTCGCCGCGCGCTTTGCCGATTCGCTCGGTTTCGACGAGATGACGATCATCGCCTGCGGCTCGCCGTCCTCCACCAGCGTCAGCGCGGCGAAGGCGCCGCCGGCGAGAGTGAGGGCAAACAGGATGAGGATCAGCGTTCTCATGGACCACCTCCATACGAATTCTGCTATTGGGCATGTTCCACAAAAATGGTGATGTACCTTCTACTGGGAGCGCTTTCTGGGAGCGCGGACCTCTGAGTCCGCGCGTGACAATAGACAACTCGCGCGGACTCAGAAGTCCGCGCTCCCAGGTTGGCAATCTGCGCTCCGAATCGGTATAATCAACCCGTCGTGATTACCTACATCGAAGTGGACAAAGCAGCCTGCACGTTGACCGGCTACGCCGACGAGACGAAGCGCGAGGTGCTGGCCGGGCCGTGGCCGTGCACCATCGGGCGCAACCCGGACGGGGCGGACAAGCAGGCGGTGGGCGATTGCCGCACCCCGGAAGGCCCGCACCTGATCGTCTCCATCGAGGACAGCGCGGAATGGCGCAGCGACGACGGCGCCCTCGCCTACGGCTCGTGGTTCCTGCGGCTCAAAGGCCTGACCGAGCGCACCAGCGAGTGGACCGGCATCGGCATCCACGGCCACGCCGAAGGCGCGGAAGGCCTGCTCGGCCACAAAGGTTCCTATGGCTGTATCCGCATCAGCAACGATTATATCCCGCGGCTGAAAGAGCAGGTGGTCGCCGGCGAGACGAAGGTGATGATCCTGCCTTCAGAAGCAGCGGCGGGCATTCCTTTCCCTCAATAATCCTCACCCACGAAACGCATACTCCGAAAAAACCCCTCAATTTGTGGTATAATACTAACGATAATAATTATAAACAACCTGTCTAAAGCCAATTACCTGCATCCAGGAATCATTCTGTTTGGCAAACTTCCGACGGTCATCGGTATTATCGCCGTTACGATCGATACACACTATGCAGGAGGGTTCCTACCATGAACTTGCGTCACGTTCTCTGGATCTGCTGCGGCGTGGGATTGCTCATGCTGCTGGCCGTGGCCGCGGCCTGGGCGCGCGCTTATACTGCCGGCCCGACCAACTTTACCGCAAACGGCGCCGCGATCAGCGGCTGGTACTGGCTGCGCAGCGCCGGGCATACCGCCACCTGGACTATCGATGCGACGCCCTTTCAGGGCGCTAAAACCGGCAGCGTCTACCTCAACTTCAATCCGCTGGTGACCAATGGCGGCAACGGCGGCAGCGGTTATGCCGCCACCTGCAAGCTCACCGTCGTCGGACTCACCACCAGCACCTATTCAATCGCGCTGCTGAATCCTTATCGCCCCATCGACCCCGCCAATTCCGGCGGGATCGGGTACCAGTGCTATGGGCACAGCAGCATGCTGCCCTCCACCTTGTGGAAGGGTGCGAAAACGCTGAAGGTCACGATCGCCTACCCCTTCGGCACCGACCGGCACGTCGCAGTGAATAAAGACTGCCTGTGTATCGGATACAGCAAATAGCAGCCGCGCTGCGGCAAAGGAGGTAGACTCAATGAAATACCCTCCATACCTGAGGAGAATCATCATCCGGCATCTTGTCGCGTGCCTGATCTGTCTGTGCGCCGGCGGGATGCTGCTGGCGCAGACGCCGATCAGATCGGCGGGCGCCGGTCGGCAGTTCGCCAACGACGAGCTGCTGATCCGCTTCAAACCGGGCGTGGCCCAGACGGCCATCAAGCAGTTGCTGGGCCAACTGAAGCTCACCGAGAAACTGGAAATCACCCAGATCCGCGTCAAGGTGCTGCGGGTTCCCGCCGGCCGGGTGGAGGCAATCGTCAAGGCGTTGAGCGCCAATGCCAACGTTGAATTCGCCGAGCCGAACTATATCGCCGACGTACTGCAGACGCCGAACGATCCGAGCCTGGCGCAGCAATGGGGCCTGACGAAAATCCAGGCGGCGACTGGCTGGAATATCACGCACGGCGCGACCACCGTCAAAATAGCCGTCCTGGATACCGGGATCGATCAGAACCACGCGGATCTGACCGGTAAAATCGTCGCCAATCAAAATTTCACCTCGAGCCCTACCGCGGACGACCAGTTCGGTCACGGCACCCACGTGGCCGGCATCGCCGCCGCCGTCACCAATAACGGTGTCGGCGTGGCGGGAACCGGCTACGATTGCCGCCTGATGAACGGCAAAGTGCTGGGCGACGACGGGTACGGCGATTACGACTGGATCGCGAGCGGCATCTGCTGGGCGGCGGACAACGGCGCCAAGGTGATTAATATGAGCCTGGGCGGCGGCGGCGGCTCGGACACACTGCTGAACGCCGTCAATTACGCCTGGGGTAAGGGCTGCGTAATTGTGGCGTCGGCGGGGAACAGCAATACTACAGCCGCCTCTTATCCCGCGTATTACACCAATTGCATTGCGGTCGGGGCCACTGATCAGAACGACCAGCGCGCATCCTTTTCCAATTACGATAGCGCCTGGGTGGACGTGGCGGCGCCGGGGGTCGGCATCTACTCGACGATTCCCAATCACACGAATTATATCTCGACCAATTATCTCGGCGGCGCGTTGAATTACGGCTCCCTGAACGGCACTTCGATGGCGGCGCCATTCGTGGCGGGAATGGCGGGACTGCTCTGGGCTTCCGGAGCCGCCAATAATACCGCCGTGCGGCAGCGCATCGAGAACACCTGCGATCCGGCCGGCACCTGGGTGGCGAAAGGTCGCGTCAACGTGCCGAAAGCTATCGGCACTGTCGTGCAATACGGCGTGCAAGTGCTGAACAACGCGCAGCAAGTGACCTTCCCGAAAGCCTTCGCCTCGCCGCCTATCGTGATGACCTCCTCGCAGACGGTGTCGTGCGCCGCCTCGAATGTCACCGCCACGGGATTTAAAATCAACCTGACCAGCGACGCCGGGACAGCGCCGGCGAGCATCTGGGTGCAGTGGATCGCCTTCATCCCCAATCCCGCGGTCGATGTCTGCGGCGGCACGCTGACCGCCAATGGCGGCGCCCATGTCGCCTTCCCGGCGATGTCGTCAACGCCGGTCATTGTCACGAACGCCGTTAAAAGCGGCAAGGCGCTCATCACCAATGCAATGAATAACGCCGCCAATGGCTTCGACGTATCGATTGCGAACGATCAGGGGCAGAGCGTGACGGGCGCGACGGTCTACTGGATGGCGGTGGTGCCGAAGGCGCAAAACGGCTTCAAGGGGGAAGTCAAAACTTACGGCAGCAATGCGAACGTCAGCTTCACCCCGGCCTTTGCCAACGGGCCCGCCTACGTGCTCTCCGCGACGGGCGCCATCGCCGGAGCGGTGAACAACCGTAATAACGGCTTCTCGCTGCGCCTGACCTCGCACGCGGGCGCCGCTGTGAACAACACCTGGGTACAATGGCTGGCCTACGCCGCGCCGTAGGTAAGAGAATGGTGAATGGTGAATTGAGAATGGACTCGTTCACCATTCACCTTTTTCTCTTCTCCTCCCGCAGTCCAAACACCCAGGCCAGCGCCACGATGCGCAGCAGGCCGGAGAGGACGAAGAGCACGACGTGGTAGGTCAGGCGCCAGTGGCCGACGGGGTAGCTCCAGTCCTTCAGCCATTCCGCGATGACGCCGCCGAGCAGGCCGCTCAGCGTGCCCATCACCGCCACCACCGCGCTGTTGATGGCCGCGTAGGCGCTGCCCAGCCGTTCGCCGGTGCGGCTCGTTTCGCTCATCTCGTAGAGCAGGTTTCCGCCCGCCAGCTCCATGCCCGGCCAGGCGATGGAACTGACCAGCACCGCCAGGTAGCCCCACCACAGGCTGTAGGGCGTGACGAGCGCCCACGCGCTGGCGCCGTTGATGACGAGCACACCCGCCGTCAGCAGCACGCGCCGGTAGCCCCAGCGGTCCACCAGCCGGCCCCACAGCCGCATGCCGAACAGGCTCACCACCGAGGTGCCCACCATGTTCATGAAAATGGCCGTCGCATTGCTCAGCTTCACCACTTCAGTCAGGTACAGCCAGACGAAGGGGCTGACGAAGCCGGTGGCCAGCGTGATGAAGCCGTTGTAGCCCAGAAAAAAGCGGAAATTGCGGTTGGCCAGCGGCTGGCGCAGCACCTCCCAAAACGGCAGGCCGTCCGTGCGCGGCTTGTGCCAGTGGTCGGGTAACTTCAGGCACAGCAGGCTGTCCACCATGCCCAGCAGCGCGGCCAGCGCCAGCACGCCGCTCAACACCAGCAGCAGCGCGTGCGCCCCCTGCTGTGTGGCGCGGTCCAGCGCCCAACCGAGCAGCAGGCACACCGGCACGTTGATGATGCGCACGAGCTGCCCGCGCACGGCGTAGTAGCGACCGCGCAGCCGTGCCGGCACCAGGTCGGCCGCCCAGCTCGTGGTGGCCGGCGTGCCCAGGTGCGCGAAGGAGTAGGTCAACCCCGTGAAGGCCAGCAGCCCCAGCCACCACCAGGCATGCGGCACCACCCACGGCACCGCGGCGATGGCCAGCCACAGCGCGCGGTGGGTGAGGATGCCGGCGATGGCCACTCCCTTGCGGTGCCCCCAGCGCTCGACCAGATAACTGGCCGGGATCTGCGCGAAGGCGGTAAGGAACGGCAGCGCCGCCAGCACCCCGAAGGCGAAGGGTGTCAGGTGCAGCGCCTGCCCATAGCGATTGATCGCCGTGGTGGTAATCGCCAGAAACGCCGCCGCGAACCCCGCCGCCCAATTCATGCGGATGAGGAGCTGACTGCGCGTTAACGGCTTGTCCAGGGTTTCGATGGTCACCGGAGTCTGTTAATTCGCCGGCACACTGTTTCCGCCTTCTTCCTGGGCTCGCAGGCGTCCCGCGCCTGCCTTAACAGTTTCCGGAAAATGGAAAGATCAGCTAACTTGAAACTGATCAGCTATGTGCACGAGCACTAAACAGGTACCAGCACTATTCTTTTCTCCCAGCTCTCTCAAGGCAGGCGCGGGACGCCTGCGAGCCCAGGAATCTCATTCTTCCACCCGCCGCACGTCCACCCCCTGCAACCCCGACCGCATAATCACTCCCCGCAACCACGGCGCATACATGAACGGCGACTTCATCAGCTTCAGCAGAATATTCCGCCGCAGAGAACCGGTATGCCGGCAGTATCGACCGGCAGCGCCGTCCGGACCGTCGCGCAGGGCGTCGGCCAGCGCGATGGCGCTGCGGAAGGCATAACTCAATCCTTCGGCGGAGCTGGGGCTGATCCAGCCGGCGGCCTCGCCCAGCAACGCCACCTGGCCGCCGCCCGGGCAGAGCTGCCCCACCCGCTCCGGCCGCAGCAACAGCGAACCCTCGCGCTTGATGAAACGGCCCAGCCGCACCCCATGCGCCGCCAACACCTCGCGCAGGCGCGCCATCTTCCCCGCCGTATCGGTATGGGGTTCCAGCGCCGCCCCCACGATCAGTCGATCGCCTTTGGGGATGGTCCATGCGTAGAAATCCGTCACCGTCCGGTCGAAGATCGCGGAAAAATACGGCAGCGGAGCATCCGACTCATACCACTCCTGCAATCCCAGGTATACTCGGGGGCGCGGCTGCGCGGGGAAGGCCAGCCGCCGCACCAGCGAGTTCGCCCCATCCGCCCCCACCACCAACCGCGCGCGCTCGGTGCAGGTGCCCTCGCCGGTCCGCAGGCTCAGCGCCACCCCGTCGTCCCGCGCCTCCAGCCCCTGCAGCCGGCACCCGAAGCGCATCTCCACCCTCGCCGGAATGAGTGATACGAGCCAGCGGTCGAACAGCTCGCGCTCGCAGTTGAGGTAAAAGCGCTGGTAATACCGTTCGAGACCGCGCTCCGCGTCGATGGAGCGCACCACGAAAAGCTGCGGCCCGGACAGCACCGCGCGCGGCGCCCCCAATCCCAACTCCGCCAGCACCTGCTGCGCATCCGGCGCCAGCAGCCCGCCACAGCACTTCCCCACACCGCCCGGCGCCAAATCCAGCCGCCGCCGCTCCACCAGCAGCACCCGCATCCGCCCGCCCACCAGCCGCGCCAGCATCGCCCCCGTCGGCCCCCCGCCGATAATCGCCAGATCATGCATGCCTTCAGCATACCGGCTTTCCGCCGCGGAAACCAAGCACCTGAGTGCGCGACATCGCAAAAATTCTTGCTATTGCTCTAACCTCTTGCTCTTGCTCTGAAAAGCCTCACAGGTTCGGCATTCGTGAGGCTTTTCAGAGCAAGAGCAAGAGAATATTGGCGTGAACGCCCAATATGGTATAATAGAGCAGTAACCAAACCGGAAGGATGCCGGATGGACCCTCAATCCCACAATCAAAGACGCCGCCGCTTGCGCCTGCTGGTGATACTCGCGCTGCTCATCCTTGTCGCCGGCCTGTGCTGGCACTTCTCACAGCCGCGCAAGCTGATTGTCACCAAAATTTTCGCTGATACAGGCTATCTGCTAAGCACCAGCGCTACCGGTATTGTTACAGTGAATGAAGAAGATTCTGTCGCAGGTCAAATGACTGTCCGAATCTATTGTCTTGACTGGTCTGGACGACAACGCTATTGCATCACTTATGCCAAAGGCCTCTCGCAGGAGCCTCCACTCCCCATTGACTCTCCACCCCCCATTTGTGTCTCTCCAAATGGGCGTCTAGTCGCAACTGCGATAGCGACAGCAAAAGGGATGCAGTTGCTGAGCTGGCATGATGGAAAGCCTGAAAAACCTGTAGAATTCACCGTCGAATTTAAAAATGCCAAAGCATCATCAATTACACTTAACATTAAAGACGATGGCGAGATGCTTATTGCCCACGGCCCCTGGCAATCATCGGACACCGAGCTATTTGCCGTTGCTCACGGAAGAATGGTCGCTCGAGGGAAAACGCAAGGCCATATGCAAAAACCTCCTTCCAGCATTAGAAACATTATATGGTACACACGCAGCTTCTCTGCAAATGGTCAGGCGATGCTGATAAATCTCAATTATACAGACAGGGGTCGTGAGGCGGAGTATGCATCGCCGGAATATGTTTCACTACAAATAAAAGGGAAAGGGGTGGAAGCGATCCATCGTTATAGCCTTAATTTCCATCGATATGGTTTTTTCGAGCTTCTGGCGGATGGATCACTGACCTACAGCGAAGGCTCACGTTATGATATGGTGGGGAGGATAATATATCGAAAGAAAAATCCTACGCAAATTTGGTCGGCTGATGGTAAATATCTAGCAGAAGTATCTCCAAATAGACTTGAAGTATCCAAATTTGAAAATGGCAAGGTGATATTTGACTGGCAAGCAGCGGTCCAACTACCGTATGGTCTTGCCGATACCGATATCACCGCTGATGGACAATATGCTGTTACCGCATTAACGCGGTCCAGACATTTTTACGGATTCGAGGATATGTTATCCTGGTTCCCATGGTTCAGGCGCTTGCGGAATATAACGAGTGAATCATATTCGATAACGATTTATCAGCAGCCCGGACAACAAATCGCCACCCGATCCTTTCGAGTGATACTCAGTGATGCCAATTTCATGCTAAGTACGATCGCTCCAGCTCATCTACAAATTAAGGGGAAACATTTCTCGCTTCCATCCCGGATAATCCTTTCTCCTGACGGTAAACATGTATTGCTCTCGGTTGCTGGCGTAAATGGTAATCCCAATTATGTCTTGCTGGAGGCTAGATGACATCAACAGCCACCAACCCAACCGATTCCGCCGTCCTTACCCGCCGTATCCGCCTCTTGCTCACCCTTTTCATCCTCGGCCTGGCGTTGAGCGGCCTGACTGCCTTTCCGCTGCAGTGGGAGGTGGGGCTGCTGGAACGGATGCAAATGACACCGGATATGAGGGCGAGAAAATGAGTCAGATACGGAGAACCTGGCGGTGTTTGTTCCTGGTTCCAGATCAGCCACTGTCTCCGGGCGGTATCATTGTTTGGTGGGAAGCCCGCCGTCTTTTCTATAACCTCATTCTCGCCGTGATCGCCATTCCGAGTCTGCTGCTTTTCTATATCTTCATTATCAGCTCAGGGACACTGGCGCCTGGTGAGGATGCCGTCGAGCCGATGGCGCTAATCGTCGCGCCAATTCTCGCCAATCTCTGCTACACCCTGGGCTGGATTCTGGAGATCCCATTCTCCTTCATCCTGCGCCCGATTCTTCACCGACGGGTTCGGTTCTTCAGTCCGTCCCTGTTTGCTGCCGGCCTGGCGTTCTCGCTGCTGGTGGTGCTGTTTCCGGCGGTATCCTGGGGGATTTACTGCCTGTTGCATTTGGCCGCTTTGTAGTGCGTAGAGCAAACCCTCGGGGACTGACCCCGAATCTAACGCCCGGGTGGGAAAAAATAAAGCCCGTTCGAGGGTCTGTCCCCATGTATAGGAAGGCTTCTCTATACATGAGAATTGACTGCGAAAACGAGCATCCGGCGAGAAGATAACGGGATCCGTTCGAGGGTCTAACCGTCGCTACTGTGATTCAGGATGCTACCTCCCCGGGTTGCGCGCGCCAGCCATTCGGGTGCGCGTCTCCCTTGTTTTCATATAAGGCGCGTATCTCGTCGAGCCGCCGCCAGTAGGCCGCCAGCGCCTCGCCACCGGCTTCGGTCAGGCGATACTCGGTGTGCGGCACTTTACCGCGGAAGCTTTTGGTCACTTCCACGTATTCCGCGCGTTCGAGCCGCGCCAGGTGGGAGGACAGGTTGCCTTTCGTCATCCCGGTGGCCGACAGCAGGAAGTTGAAATCCGCCGCCGCGACTCCGGAGAGGAGCATGAGCAGCAGCAAGCGCGCCGGCTCGTGCACCAGGGGATCGATCTCAGCCATGGAGTCCTCCTTCCAGGGTTTGCCGGGACAGCCGCCGCATCTTCGCCAGCGCGATGCGGCTGATGAGATGCCCGATCAGCGCCGACAGCAGGCCGTAGCCCACCGTGGGGATGAGCATGTTGAGCATGTCATACTGACCGGAGAACAGGATAGGCGCCCCGGCTACAATGAGCAGCGCATGCACGGCATACAGGATAGCCCACAGATAAGCCCGCCGCGAGATAATAAAGAGCGCCGGCACAACATACAACGCCGAGAACGGCTGCATGAGACGATCCGGCAGGATACCGAGCAAGCCCAGGACGATTCCCGCCGTGATGCCGGCGAGCAGCAGGATGACGGCCGCAATCGCCCGGTGGCGCTGCCACGGACCCTCGCCGATAACCGGCCGCCCCTCCCGGCGGTAGAACCGCTCTGCCAGGCGCTCCATCCACCGCCCGCCCCACGCCGGCACGGCAAGCCAGCTATTGGCGACGATCGCCAGCAGCAACAGGCAGGCGCCCGCCGCACACACCAGCCACTGGCGCGCACGAAAGGCGTAAATGAGCAGGAACGGGATGCTGACATAGGCGCACCACAGCAGCAGGAACACCACCAGGAATACTACCATCGGCAGCGTGCGGTTCTCCGCATATCGCCTGACCCAGACCGCGATCCCCCGCAGGCCATTCGCTTTTGGATCCGGAATGTCTGACATACTGATAACCTCCTACATACTAGTTTGTACTACAGACTGATTTATTTGTCAATACCCCCGGCTGCTTCAGCAAAGAAAGGTAAAAAAGACTATGCCAATATCAATCTTCGCTCCGCCGTCCTCCAGGCAGGCTATAAACTCAAGTTACCGCGCGGAACTAATACGGAGCAACAAGGAGAGCACCGGGCCGGGTCGAAGATGGGATCTGGGAGATCATGATGAACACGATGGTGCGATACCGCGAGCGCGCCGACACCGCCCGGGTCGACGATCTGCGGCGGCGGGTGCGGGCGGCCATGGAGCATCCCCCCGTGTCGTGGGAATGCCCGAAGCGCATCGATGACGGCTGCATGACCGAGCCGCTGCCGGTGCGCAAGGCGCGGGCGATCGCGCTGAAGCTGGCCAACATGCCGGCCGACCTGTGGAAGGGACAGCTTTTCGCCGGTTCGATGACGCTGGAAGACCCGCGCGTGCATGCGGAATGGGGATTCCCCGACTACGTCACGGACGAAGAGCGGGAAGCCGCGCGGCAGCGCGGGATGAGCATTGGCTCGGTCTTCGGCCACATCGTCCCCGATTATCCGACGCTGCTGGCGAAAGGCCTGCTCGGCATCCGCGCCGATGCCGAAGCGCAGCGCGCGCAGGCGCAAAACGGCGAAGAGCTGGCCTTCCTCGATTCCGTGCAGATCGCCCTCGATGCCGTCATCGCCTTTGCCGGGCGGCTGGCCGACCGCTGCGATGCCGATGCGGCAACCCGCACGGACGATATCCGGGCAGCGGAGCTCCGGCAGATGGCGGAGAACCTGCGGCAGATCCCCGCCGGCCCCGCGCAAACCTGCTGGCAGGCGCTGCAGGCGGTGTGGCTGCTGCACATGATCTTTCACTCCACCATGAACGCCAACGCCATGGGGCGGTTGGATCAGTATGTCTGGCCCTTCCTGCGGGAGGATCTGGCGTGCGGGCGGCTGACCACGGACCGCGCGGCGGAGCTGGTCGATTGCTTCTGCCTGAAGTTCAACGAGCGCGCCGCGGCGACCGACGAGCAGCGGTCCGAATCACGCGCGCCGGAGCCGCTCGATCCCCGCCGGCGCACGCGGCACAGCACCTCGTCGCAGCTCGGCACGCACCGGGACGGCCTGGATGCCGTCAACCACTGGCTGCAGAATATTGTCGTCGGGGGACGCACCCCTGACGGCGCGGATGGCACCAATCCCCTGTCGTTTCTACTATTAGAGAGCTACCGGCGCAATCGTATGACCAACCCCCTCCTCACCGTGCGCCTGCACGCCGGCTCGCCGGAAGAGCTGGTCGCCTGCGCCTGCGAGGTGCTAAAGGACGGCGGCGGCATGCCGGCGCTCTTCAACGACGAGGCGATCGTGCCGGCGCTGGAGCGGATCGGCATCCCCACCCCGGATGCCCGCGATTATACCAACGACGGCTGCTGGGAGCTTATCATCCCCGGACGCACCGATTTCCGCTTCCAGCGCCTGAGCCTGATGCTCTGCCTGGAATGGGCGCTGAACCGCGGCAAAACGCGGCTCGACGGCGCGCGGGACGGGCTGGACACCGGCGACCCGCGCGCCTTCTCCACGTTCGACGATGTGTGGCAGGCCTTTCTCGCGCAACTTGAGGCCATGGTCGCGCGGACGGTGCGGCAGGTGATCGACACCATCGACGACCGCGCCACCATTGCCCCGGTGCCGCTGTTGAGCGCGCTGATCGACGGGACGATCGCTTCGCGCCGCGATATGACGGCCGGCGGGGCGAAGTTCCGCACCTTCGGCGTGCTGGCGGAGAGCGCCGCCCATGCCATCGATTCCTTGACGGCGATCAAAACGGTCATCTTCGCGGAGCGTTGCGCCGGCATGGCGGAGCTGTGCGATGCCCTGGAGGCCGACTTCGCCGGATATGCGCCGTTGCGCGCCCGGTTGCTGGCCGCGCCGAAATACGGCAACGACGACGAGCAGGCGGATGCGATGGGACAGGCGGTGATCCGCGCCTTCACCGAGATCGTCGGCCGCCACGCGGAGGCTGTGCGCGAGCGGATGCTCTTCCCCTGCGGCGTCGGCACCTTCTCCTGGTATATCGGCATCGGGGAAGGATTGGGGGCGTCGGCGGATGGCCGCCGAGCCGGCGAGCCGGTCTCCTCCAACTTCTCCCCCGCGTTGGGGCGCGATATGGAAGGCATTCCGGGCGCCATCCTCTCTTATGCCAAGATGCATGACAGCAACCTGCCCGCCGGCAGCCCGCTGGATTTGCGCCTGAACAGGAAACTGGTCGAGGGCGCGGAAGGCACCGCGCGCATGGCGGCACTGCTGCGCAGCTTCGTGGACACCGGCGGGAACATCATGACGCTGACCGTGGCGGATACCGAGGAGCTGCGCGCCGCCCAGCGCGAACCGGAGCACTACGCCTCGCTGCGCGTGCGCATGGGCGGGTGGTGCGCCTATTTCACCATGCTCAGCCGCGAGCAGCAGGAGCACCACATTCACCGGCAGGAGGGACGCGGATGACGGATCAGTCAGGCACCGGAGAAGGCTTGATTTTCGATCTCGATACCTTCGCCGTCCACGATGGCCCCGGCATCCGCCTGGCCGTCTACCTGAAGGGGTGCCCGCTCGCCTGCCGCTGGTGCCACAGCCCGGAGTCGCGCGGCCCGCGGCCCGAGCTGATCTTGCTGCGCGACCGCTGCACCGGCTGCGGCGCCTGCGCCGATGCCTGCCTGCAGCAGGCGCATGAAATACGCGAGGGAATGCACCTGATCAATCGCGCGCGCTGCGCGGCATGCGGTCGCTGCGCCGAACAGTGCCCGCAACGCGCGCTGGCGATTAAAGGCTATCCGATTTCGGTGGGAACCCTGGTGCGGAAGGCACGGCGCCTGCAGCCCTTCTTCGCCCATTCCGGCGGGGGCGTCACCCTCACCGGCGGCGAGGTGACCCTGCAGCCGGACTTCGCCGCGGCCGTGCTGGCCGGATGTCGGGCAGAAGGCATCCACACCGCCATCGAGACCAGCGGCGCCTGCGCGTGGGAGACGCTTTCCCGCGTGGCCGAGCACGCGGACCTGATCCTCTACGACCTGAAGCTGATCGACGACGCGGCCCACCGCCGCTGGACGGGCGCCTCCAACCGGCAAATCCTCGCCAACGCCGCCCGCCTGGCGAGCCGCAACGTGCAGGTGCGCGTGCCCCTCATCCCGGGCGTTACCGATACGGCGGAGAACCTGGCCAACATCTTCACCTTCATGCGCTCCGCCGGCCTGCCCGCGGTCGCCCTCCTGCCGTATAATCCCTCCGCGGCCGCCAAATACGAATGGCTGGGCCTGCCCTACTCCATCACCGGCGAAACGCAATCGACTGAGCAATTTTGTTCCTTTGTGGAGATGGCGCGAGCGGCAGGGGTTGAGGCGGTGATCGGGTAATTCAGGGACTGTCCCGCGCCCGCAGGACCAGCGCCCGACCTGCAATAATAACGCTCGTGCGTATCACCACGGGACTGTCCCCCCATATACGCGAGGTTAGCCTATCAACACGGGGGGGACAGTCCCGTGGTTATAGAAGCGGCATCTGGAGAAGGCAGGCCGGCACTGGTCCTGCAGGGCCGGGACAGTCCCCGAGCTTCGGCGTCTTCGAATGACGGCAAGCTTCCTTTCGGAGTGCGGTGTAAAGCACCGCTTTCACTGCGCGCAAGGTGTTTGGGATAGTATTACGAATCAGCCATCCGACCGTCATCGCGACCGGCGTTATAGCTCCCACGTAATACGATCGCATTCACCTTACGCGTAGTGAAAGCGTTCCCGATTTTATCGGGGTAAACTGTCGAGCCGCCGCACTCCGAAAATGAGCTTGCGCGTCAATCGGCATTCAATAAATAGAATTGATGGTGTCCCCCAATAAATGTCCCTGTGCCTGCCACCATGCCCGCCATCGGACCGGATCCTCGCCGAACTCCTGCCCGGTCAATGCTTTCAGTGCTTCGGCGATGGGCTTGCGGTTCGGACCATCGCCCGGGAGCCGGGTGAAGCTGACATCGTACGGCAGGTTGCCAGCGATCTGCTCCATCAAGATGATGAGAGGTGCGACCGCCTGCGGGTCTCCAAGCTGTCCCAGCGCGCTGGCGACGGCCAGCCTGGTGCGGACATCGCCAGTCTGCAGGCGGGCGATCAGCGGTTCCACCGCGGCCCGGTCGCCGATCTCACCCAGTGCCATCGCGGCGGCCTCACATGGAGAAGGATAATCATTGATGGAAACGGCCGGATCGTCCAGCAATGCGATCAGCGCCGGCACCGCTTCTTTCGCCTTCGTCCGGCCCAGCAGCGTCGCCGCGCACATGCGGATACTTTCCCGCTCATCTCGTAAATTGCCGATCATCACCTCGACCACCCGCGGGTCGAACTGTTGAACGGGCATCTGCGTCAGGTTGACGGCCTGATAGTCAACGGAGCATGCCTCGCGGAATACCTGCAGGGCGCGCGGGTCGGTGTAGTTCAACAGCGCAACCTGACTGTAGTAGTCGTCGTGGCGGGCAAACTGCAGCAGGATATCCAGTACCTGTGGATCACCGAGCATCCCCAGGGCCGCCGCTGCCAGATGATAACTATTCAAGCGTGGATTCTGCCACAACTGCTGCATCGCTGTGGGAGTCAGCGGAGCCTCCCCTGCCACCAGCGCGGCCAGTTGCCCGCGAACCGGACGGATGGCATCCGGTCCGAGATGCAACAAAGCTTCCAACGCGCGGCACCTGACTTCCAGGTTCGTGTCAGTGAGCACGGCAGCCAATGCATTCATCACTTCGGGATCGTTGGCAAAGCAAGCAATATACCGCGGAATGCTACGCTGCTGCTGAACTTCATGCAGCAATGCGCCGGCGCCCGCCATGACAAAGAACAAGCCTCCCACCACGCTCGATAATATAACTACCCTGACAATCTCCGTCATGGCGGCCTTCTTTTCCTGCAATGGAGATTTGCAAGCGGTGTCTACGCAGGGTTAACAGGATATACGCGGAACTGCCGTTACGGTTGCAACCCGCCTATCCATATATTGAGAGCTGAACCGCTATTAAGGATAATGACAGTGAAGGAGGACCTGAACGACTGCTGTATTCAAATGACGGGCTGGTATATGCCAGATTTGACCATTATAAAACCGTTATCATTATTTTAATAAACAAGACGGTGAATGAGAAGAGCGAAGCGGATACGGTTAACAGAAAGCCCGGGCAATCACGCAATAGACCACCAGCGGCGCCGGCAACAGCCGGTCGCGTTGACTCTGCTTCCCATGCCGGGCAATCTCCGCCTCGACCGCGGCAAGGGGCACATACCGAGCCAGCCCGCTGATACTGGCGAGCAACAGCGGTTTCGATACAGCGGTTCATGAATAATCCGGGCTAGCAGCCCGCGGATAAAGCCCGTTTTTGAAGGGCCATCCGCTGCTTATTTTGTTCACTGCTCTCAGCGGTGCTGGGAACAGTTTCTCATCCCATGCCGTGCTGA
>Ga0172368_10002160_pt1 | contig 25566 bp, 23 predicted proteins | sample Lak11m_FD_114540 | JGI IMG/M metagenome (GOLD analysis project Ga0172368, IMG submission 114540) | Freshwater microbial communities from Kabuno Bay, South-Kivu, Congo - kab_022012_11m | ecosystem: Environmental > Aquatic > Freshwater > Lake | place: Democratic Republic of the Congo: South-Kivu...
AATAAAAAATTGCATGAGGCTGATAAGGTAAAATCAGATTTTGTAGCTAATGTCTCACATGAATTAAGGACGCCCATTACCTCAATAAAAAATGCATGTGTACTTTTAAAAAAGATGAGTGTTACTTTGAAGTCAGAAATAAATAATGAGGCTTTTAAAGATGTGTCTGCGTCAGAATTGTTGGATATTATTGATTTTAATGTTGACAGGCAATCGCGTTTAATAGATAATCTTTTGGATCTGGCAAAGCTGGAAGAAGGCAAGATTTTGGCGAGGCGTTCGCTTATAAGCATCCCAGATATTGCAAAACGGGTTGTAGATTCTTTGATTATGCAGGCTAATATAAAAGGCGTAATTTTAGAAACAGATATCCAGCCCGATATACAGAAAATATATGCTTCTGAAGATCAGGTGACCCAAGTATTTACAAATTTATTAGATAATGCTATAAAATATACTCCTGCCAGCGGCAAGGTTTTTTTAAAAATAATATCCGAAGACCACGGCGTAAAATCAATTATTACTGATACAGGCGTCGGCATAAAACAGGAAGATTTGGAGAAATTATTTAAGAGGTTTGCCCGCACAGAAGATGTTTTGGAGCGTAAGGCCAAGGGTACGGGTTTGGGCCTTGCTATAACAAAAGAAATATTGGATTCGCATGGTGGGCGTATTTGCGTTGAAAGTCAGCGCGGTAAAGGCAGCACATTTACATTTATATTGCCTTATGGTTTGAGAAAAAACGATAAGGATTGACATCTGGAGGGTGTAAAATTGGCAAAGAAAATTATTATAGTCGATGACGAGCCAGATATATTAAGGACTTTAGAGATATTTTTAAAATCAGAAGGTTTTGATGTAACAGTTGCCTCAGACGGCATAGAGGCGTTAAATAGGATAAGAAAAGAAAAGCCAGATTTGATAGTTTTGGATATCATGCTGCCTAAATTAGATGGTTATAGCATATGCCGTATGTTAAAATTTGATGAGAGGTATAAAAAGATCCCTATAGTTGTGTTTACTGCCAGGGCGCAGGAAATGGATGAAAAAAAGGCGAAAGAGGTTAAGGCGGACGCTTATATTACTAAGCCATTTCAACCGGATGCCTTGTTGAGTAAAATAAAGGATTTGCTGGATTGATATAGTTAAATAAAATAATTATTTTTCTTGCATTTTTTTTATAGTAGGGTTAAAATATAAAAACAAGAGATAAAATTGAAAGGAGGTGCAGATATGTTTAGAAATAGAAAGGCTTTTACATTAATAGAACTTGTTATGGTTATCGTTATCATAGGTATATTGGCAGCAGTAGCCATACCTAAATTTGCCGGATTGACAGAAGAAGCCAAGGTGGCAGCGACAAAAGGCGCATTGGGCGGCATACGCGCAGCAGTTGCGATTGATTACGCAAGAAGCGCTACTACGTCAAATACACCAGCTTTTCCGACAGATATTACCGCTACCTTATTTGCTGATAATAGGGTTCCGAAAAATGAAGTTGTAGGCTCTACAGCAGTTAATGTGGTAGCTGATACAGTAGCTGGAAACACTACGAGTGCTAGCGGATGGTGGTATGTTACAACAGGAACCAATATTGGTTCAGTTGGTGCTTATGTAACCGGTACATTAAATAGTAGTGATTGGTAAAATATATTTTTACCTGAAAATATAAAAGATTTTTTGAAAGAGGGAGATGAAAATCTCCCTCTTTCTATCTATGGTGTCCAAAATGAAATATAATAAAAAATATATAGAGATTTTAGGAGTTTCCTTATTTTTTATAGTTATAATAGTATGGTTTTTTAGAGAGGTTGTTTTTTCAAGCAATATTTTTGTCGAAAGGGACCTTAGCCGTTATTATTATCCCCTGCGTCAATTTGCAGTAAACTGCATTAAATCCGGCATATTCCCACTTTGGAATCCTTACATTTTCTGTGGGAATCCACTTTTTGCTACATTGCAATCTGCTGTTTTATATCCTGTCAGCATTATTTATTACCTTGGCGATTTTACCAGTATGTTTAATATTTTTATTTATATACATTTTTTTCTTGCCGCTATTTTTACCTATATATTTTTAAGGCAATTGGGGTATTCTTTTTTCGCCAGTTTTTTATCGGCAATAACATTTTGTTTTAGCGGTTATATGACTTCAACCATAAATTTACTTACCACATTAAGTGTTATAGCATGGTTTCCTCTTGCCATACTTTTTTATTATAAAACGATCAAGGCAATTTCAGGCGGCAAAACAGGTTTTTCTCAAGCTGTTATGCTCGGGATAATTATGACAATTATGTTTTTAGCGGGGGAACCTTCGGTTTTATATGGAATAATTGGTTTTTTTATAATAGGCAGCGTATATTTCTTTTTTGAAGACAGATTAGAGAAAAAAAATAAGTTCAATTTTTATTATATAAAATCTATATTTTTATCGGTTGCGATATTTTTAGGTTTGTCCGCTTTTCAATTTTTACCATTTTGGGAATTTTTGGGCACATCCAGCCGAGAAAATTTGAAATTTGGAATGGCAAGCATCTGGAGCCTTCCGTTAAAAGACGTACCTGCTATGATATTGCCTTTTTTTCATGATATCTTCAGGTTGTTTTCAGATTACTGGTCCAGACAGAGTTGGCTGGACAATTATTATATCGGAATTTTGGTGTTTATTCTTTTTGTTATAGGAGTGGTTTTTGATAAATCAAAGAAGGCCAGGGCAATTTTTATATTAGGCCTGGCCGGTTTTGTCCTTTCATTGGGCAAGAATACAATATTGTTTGAGTTTTTGTACAGATTTGCCCCTGGTTTTAAGGCTATGCGTTATACCATAAGATTCTTTTTTATACCGACATTTGCGATATGTTGTTTGGCAGGCATTGGCCTCGATTATTATAGCAATTTTATAAAAACAGATAAAAAATTGAAAAGAACAGCTTTTTTAATATTAGTAGCAGTCTTTTTGTCAGTATTGGTTTTTTATGCTATAAATGTTGATTTTCAGGGTTGTCTAAATAAGGCTAAAGACCTTACTACTAGATTGGTTTATAGTTGTAGTATACCGCGGTTGTATGTCGAGGATGTTTTAAAAACCAAAATTTTTTCAGAATATATAAACATAGATCTCATAAACTTAAAAAGGCTGCTATTGGTTTTTGTATTTTTTGGATTAATTTTTTTCTTAGGCAGCAAGAAAGAAGTGCGGGTAGGTATTTTTATAGTACCGTGTCTTGTTTTTCTTGTAGCGGCAGACGTGATTCAGATAAACAAGAACCTGAGCTTGACTTCTGATGCAAAAAAATTTACGAAGCCAATTTCCAATGTAGAATATTTAATAAAAGAATATAAAAAAGGATGCTCCGATTTTCCTGATGATATAAATAAGCAGTTGTTCCGCATATGTTGTTCGCCTCAAACGGCAAGACAACATGCATATGTGCCCGAACTTGATTTTAATGCAGGATTGGAGGCGTCAAAGGATAGGTTGATAACCAATCGTATGATGGAATTTGGAATTTATGATATTAATATGTATGGGTCTATCTATATTAAACGAAATTCCAAGTTTATGAATCTGGTCATGAGCAGAAAATCAAAGAATGTAGAAAGGCTTTTAAAATTATCAAATGTTAAATTTGTTGCTAATTCAAAAGATCCTAAGTTGTCAGGTTTTAAATTAGTAAACAGCAATAAAGTAGCTAATTTGTATCAGATAGACGAGTATTTGCCACGTGCCTTTTTAGTGGGGAAAGCCGTAGTTATTAAAAATGAAGAAGCTATCCTTACAAAGTTAAGAGATGGAGATTTTTTACCAGATAAAGAGGTGATAATAGAAAATTATTTATCAATTCGGCCCAATGTTGAACCCGGATCATTTTCTCACGATTCTTCTAATATTACAGCTGACAGTGTAAAAATTGTGTCCTATGGTTCCAACAAGATTATTATTAAAGCAGAATTGTTTGGGTGTCCAAAGTTTTTAGTTTTGACTGATACCTATTATCCTGGGTGGAAGGTTACAATAGATGGAAAACCTGGAAAAATTATGAGGGCAGATTATATTTTTAGGGCAGTATATCTAATGCCTGGGCAGCACACAGTAGAATTTATATATGACCCCTTTTCCTTCAAGTTGGGTATATTTATATCCCTTATTACGGGGGTAATTATATTGACTTTTGCTATATCTCATAATATAATTATATATCTTAATAAACATAATATTATAATAGCCAAGAGTGTCTTCCAATCATTTTTTAAAACAAGATAACTATGATAACTTATATGCCTGGAAAAAATCATGATATAATAGGTTTGGATATAGGGACATCATCGTTAAAATTAGTTTGGTTGACAAAGAATGAAAATAATTATGAATTATTGGGGAGCGCCGTAAAAAATTTTCCCAGGCATTATGATACGAGTGCAAGCCAGGAAGAAAAATCTCCCCTAGCTGAAAATATAAAATCAGCCATCTTTGACATAGGTTGTACCGCCAAAAAAGTGTTTGTTTCTTTAAGCGGCCCACATCTGTATGTAAAAAGAATATCAGTAGTTTCTATGCCTAAAGAAGAATTAAAAGAAGCTATCCGGTGGATTATAAAAGACCAGATTTCTATTAATTCAGAGAGGGTTTTGATAGAATATTATATTCTGGAAGAAAAAAAAGATGACAAGGGTACGAATCAGTTAGATATATTAGTAGCAGTGGCAGAAAAGAAACTTATATTTGATAGTATAGCTGCAATAACAGAATCAGGCCTGATGCCTTTAGGTATAAATTTAAGCCCTTTTGCCCTTGAATCATTTTTTGTAAATCATAAAATAGATGCAGGCAGCAAAAGCGGGGTAGAAGTTGAACCAACGGCTAGCGTAATAGCTGTTTTAGACATAGGCAGTTCCAAAGCGGAATTGGTATTGTATAAAAACGGTGTACCGCAGTTTAGCAGAATGCTTCCGGGTTCCGGAGGCGAATTTACCAGGGCAATGACAGGTGTTTTGGCTTCTGACCACGGAAGGCTTGAGCTAAGTTATGAAGAGGCCGAGCATTTAAAAATAGAAATTGGCATACCATCCCAGGAATCCGGTTTAGCTTCAGAGAAAGAAAATATCTCAAACATGCAGATTTTGGCCATGTTGAGGCCTGTGCTTGAAAGGTTGGCAAGCGAGATTAAGCGTTCTTTTGATTATTGTAAGTTTCAGCTGAAGATGAAAGAGCCCCAGAAGATATATCTTACCGGAGGCGGATCCCTGCTTAGGAATATTGATATATTTTTAAAAAAAGAATTAAACGTAGATGTAGATTTTTTGAATTCTTTATCTTCTCAGCGCATAGATGGCTTTAAAACCATTATAAATAAAAAAGATCAAAAACCAGCATTTTTTGACATTGCTCTTGCAACAGCCCTGGATGAGTCAAGGCGCATAAATCTTTTTCCTGCGGAATTGAAAATGGAAAAGATGCGCAAGATAGAAAAGACATCCTTGCGGATAATGGCGCTGATTTCAACCTCTATACTTTTGTTTTCTTTCTTATCGATTAATTTTCAGATCTATAATTTAGAAAAACAAATTAAGATTGCCAATAATAATTATGAAATAATGCGCGAGATTACGTTAATAAATGATAAGATTACAAAGAAGAAATCAATTTTTTCACAATTTAACTTGGGCCATTATGATAGCGCTGCTGCATTGAAGATATTGAGCAGTGTAATGCCGGCTTCATTTGAGCTGGATAGTTTTTCGCGTAGAGAAGACAACAAAATAGATATGAGGGGAACTGTGATTAGCTCTGTTCCCGAAGCCGTGCTGGCCAGTTTTATAAAGGCTATACAGGACACAGGCGTTTTTAAAAATGTAAAAATTGTTTCTATGCAAAAAAATACAAACCAAGATATGGGTTCCAATATATCCATATCGTGTGAAATGGTATCTAAATAGCAGGTAAAAATCGCGGATAATTATGAAATATAATATTAGTAAACAACAAATAGATATATTGATAATGGCCGCTGTAATTTTAATAGTTACCTCTGTTTTTTATGTTTTTGTATATACCCCAAGGCAAAAACAATTAGGAAATTTAAAACAGGAGCTTGAAAGGGTTGAAAATACCCTTGGCGATATAGAGAAACTAGTGGGTTCGAGGAAGGATCTGGGCAAAGGCATCTTAAGATTAAGAGAAGAAGCATCAAGCTGGGATTTAAAATTTATCAAACCCGATGAAACTGCAGAGTTATTGAAGATATTATCCGAAGAGGCAAGGCGTTTAAATATAGAAGTAGCTTCTATACAGCCCGCAGAATTAAAGCCGTTATTAAATAAAGGGTCGATTTTAAAGCTGGATGATGCCGAATGCAATAGAATAAGTATTGATATAAACCTAGCAGGCACTTATTTGGCGTTGGTTGATTATATGCAGAAAATAGAGCATAGAAAAGCGCCGCAGATGGTTATTAAAAAGGTAGATATAGAAAAATATCAAGGGTCTAGCCGTTTGAATGCGCACATGGTTGTGGAAGGCGTAGTTTTATTGCAGAAAACAAAATAATTATATAAAAGATTATGGATAAGAAAAAGATAGAATTGATTATAACTCTTTTGCTGGTTTTCGGTTTGGTAATAGCAGTAATTAATGGGATAAAAACAATAGCCCAGAAAAAAGCCAGTGTAAGTAAATATGGCAATTATGTTGCATCAAAGCCTGAGATTATTATCAATAAAAATGTAAAAGCTGAGATTCCAGCCCAAGCTATGGCTGATCAAAAGAGCACCCAGCAAGGTGATATTATTTCACAGGGCATTTTGATAAGAGACCCATTTAGCAGGGATTCTAAGTTGGTGGCTAAGGAATCTGAAACAAAAATAGAATCTGCCCCTGCAATATTAACCGGCATTGTTTATGATAAAGAAAACCCACAGCAGAGTTATTGCATTGTTAATGGGGAGATAGTAAAACAAGGGGAGGCTATTTCAAGTTTCATTATAACCAAAATCGATGAGACCTCTGTTGTTGTAACCAGCCAGGACAAGACTCAGGAATACCGGCTCAGCGTTTGGAACGAATAGTACAATATTTGATATGAAGCATAGGCTGAGAAGAAGATATATTTATATAATAGCCAGAATAATAGCTGTAACTTTGTATTTATTGCCGATAAGGATAGCAGTATTTTTAGGCGGGCGATTAGGTACTTTACTATTTTTTTTATTACGTCAACATAAGCTTGAAACAATAAATAATCTGAATATTGCTTTTGGCCAAGAAAAGTCACAAGGAGAAATTTTTAATATAGCCAAAGGTGTATTTGAAAATATAGGTAAAAATACAGCAGAGTTTGCAAGTTTTGCAAAGATAAATAAAAATAACATAGATAGATTTGTTGATGTCTATGGCATTGAAAAAATGGAGAACGCGCTTAAGGAGAAAAAGGGGGTTATTGCATTATCCTGTCATTTAGGCAATTGGGAATTGCTGGCTGCATATTTTGGGCTCAAAGGATACCCTACCAATGTAGTAGCGCGGCCGTTAAGAGATCAAAGGTTAGACCGCCTTATTAATTCATTAAGGCATTCTAAAAACATAAATGTTATATCAAGGGGTAGTTCTTTTAAGAAAATTTTGTCTGCCTTGAAAGAAAATGAGATAGTTGGTATTTTGCCTGATCAGGATATAAACAGCATAGACGGTGTTTTTGTAGATTTTTTTGGCAGAAAGGCTTATACGCCTACGGGCCCGGTCCTTTTAGCTATGGCAAGCCGTTCACCTATGCTTCCAGTGTTTTGTATAAGACAAAATGGAAAACATAAACTATTTGTTGATGACCCTATAACCTTAGAGATTACAGGCGATAAAGATAGAGATATTTTTGTAAATACGCAAAGATGGTCAGGCCGCATTGAAGGCTATATAAGAAATAATCCTTCCCAGTGGGTATGGATGCATAAACGATGGAAAACCCAGGAATAAAATGCGTAGTAAATTTACAGTAATAATATTTGTATTTGTTTTTTTTGCTTTTTATTTTCTGTTTTTTGCTTCTGGCTGCGCAAAACAAAAACCATCCAGCGGTGATTCTAAATCAGAATCAAAACCATTGACGGAAAATATTTCTCAGGAAGCCAGCAATTTTACGCTTTCAAGCGTAGGCGATGACGGCGCTTCAAATTGGCAGCTAGTGGGTGAATCAGCAGTCATAGGCGAAGATAAAATTGATTTAAAGAATATCCAGGTTAATTCCCAGGCCAACAATACCCGCCTTACCATGAAGGCGAATAAAGGAATCATAAAGAAGAACGATGGTATAGGGATATTTAAAGAGGATGTTGTTTTGGCTTATGAAGACGGGACAACCATTGCGACAGATGCAGTTGATTGGTATTTTAAGAAACAGGTGGCTAAGACTTCAAGCCCTGTTTTTATGAAAACAGGAGAATTTCAAACGCAGGCTCTGGGCGCGTCTTTAAAGAAAGGTGCTAACCAGATACAGCTTGATAAAGATATTTTAATGCAGAGCCAAACAGGTACAACTATAAAGTGCGATGGCCCATTAGTTATGGATTATAAAAAAAATGTAGCTGTATTCAATAAAAATGTGTCGATAGAAAACCCTAAGGGCAAAATGAAAAGCAGAAAAATGGTTGTTTTTTTTGACCCTTCTAAAAAGGCTATAAAAAAGATTGAGGCTGCAGGAAATGTAAGCCTTATAAGGGGAAGCAGCATTTCTACTTCTGATAAAGCCACATATTTTTCAGAAGAAGGAAGGGCTATTTTAACCGGGCACCCAAAAGTTTTTATTGATTCCCAAGAAGCGCGCAAGATTAATAAAGAAGTTGATCTAATAAAAACAAAGTGATTTAAAATGCATATACTAAGAACTGGGCAATTAAGCAAGTCATATAACCAGAGAAAAATAGTCGACAATGTTTCTTTAGCTGTTGGCAGGGGTGAGATAGTAGGCCTTTTAGGTCCTAATGGCGCCGGCAAAACTACGACATTCTATATGCTAGTTGGCCTGGTTAAGCCTGACAAGGGCAATATTATTTTTGATGAAAAAGATATTTCAAATATGCCTATGTATAAAAGGGCTCGTTTGGGGCTGGGCTATCTTTCTCAGGAACCTTCCATATTTAGAAGGCTTACAGTTGAAGAAAATATAATGGCAATATTGGAAACAATTAAACTTTCAAGAGAAGACAGAATTCAGCGCCTACAAGATTTGTTAAGGGAGCTTAGAATTTCGCATCTGGCAAAAAATAAGGCATATACATTATCCGGAGGAGAAAGAAGGCGGCTTGAAATTACAAGGGCCTTGGTTACCAAACCTTCTTTTATTTTGCTGGATGAGCCGTTTAGCGGTATAGATCCAATCGCTGTTGCGGATGTCCAGGAGATTTTGCATCAGTTAAAACAAAAAGGCCTTGGTGTCCTTGTAACAGACCATAATGTAAGAGAAACCCTTGCTATAACAGACAGGGCTTACATAATGGATGAGGGTAAAATACTTATATCAGGCACAGCAGAAGAATTGATAAATGATCAAAAAGCCCGGCAGATTTATTTGGGTGAGAAATTCAGAATGTAATATAAAATATGTCATGAGTGACACTTTACTAGGGGAGAGAATATGGAAATAACCGTAACCACAAGGCATTTTAAAGCAGACGAAAAGATTAAAGAACATCTTAATGAAAAATTGGAAAAGCTCGAAAAGTTTTTTTCAAAGATTATTTCCGCAAGGGCTATTTTTACAAAGGAAGGCTACAGGAACATTGTAGAAATAACGCTTTTAGCTAAAGACATGCAGCTTGTAGCTAAGGAAACTTCAGAAGATATGTATTCAGCGGTTGATAACGCCGTATCTAAATTGCAAAAACAGCTTACGAAGACCAGAGATAAAATAAAGGAGCATAAAGGCCGGAAGTTTGCAGAAAAAGAAAAACAGCTAAGGTTGGATCAGGTAAACGAGGAGATAGTATAGTCATGCATAAGATAAAACAATTAGAGGCTTGTAAGCGCCTGCTTAAAATAGAAATTTCATCACAGGAAATTGCCGTTGCTTACGAAGAAATATATAAACAGATACAAAAAGAAGTTGCTTTGCCTGGTTTTAGGAAGGGCAATGCGCCCTTAGAATTAATAAAAGAGGCATATAAGGATTATGCAAAAAAACATGTCCTTGAACGATTGGTAGAGGAATCTTACAGGGATGCTATAAAAGAATCCGGGTTTTTGCCTGTCGGCATGCCGAAGATAGAAAACCTTAAATTTCCGGATGACTCAAGCCTTTCTTTTGATGCTATAGTTGAAATAAGGCCTGAGATTTCCGTCAAAGATTATAAAGGTTTAAAGATAAAGAAAAAAGATACAAAACTAAAAGAAGAAGAGATAGACAGCGCCCTGGAAAACCTAAGGCAGATTGGCTTACAATATAAGACAATTCCTGCAAGGCCTGCTAAGGAAGGCGATTTTTTATTATGCGACCTGGAATGGTTTGTGGAGAATAAATCAATAGACAAAAAAGAAAAAGTTATCCTGCCTGTAGAAAAAAATGCGTTGACACAGGATATGTTTAATGGAATTTTAGGCGCCAATGTAGGAGAGAAAAAATCAATCAGTATTAATATAGATAAAGGTTTTCCTAAACAGGAATATGTAGGAAAATCTGCTGTTCTTGATATTTATGTGCATGAGCTGAAGCAAAAAGAATTGCCTAAACTTGATGATGAATTTGCAAAGGCCCTGGGCGTTGCTGGCGGGTTAAAAGACCTTAGGGCTCAAGTTGAGGTGCGTTTGAATCTTGAAAAAGAACAAACCGTGCATAACGATATGGAAAATCAGATAATAGAACAATTATTAAAAAATCATTCTTTTGATTTGCCGTCGTCTTTGGTTGAATTAGAACTAGAGGGCCTTTTGGAAGATTCAAGGCAGAGGTTGTTTCAGCAGGGATATGCTGAAAAAGATGTAAAAGAGATTATGGAAAAAGAAAAAGACGCCATGCTTAAAAAATTAAGGCCGCACGCAGAAAAACAGGTGAAGACGTTTTTTCTGATAGAGGAGATTGCAAAGGCAGAAAATATTGACCCTACAGAAGAAGAAGTAAATAATTTGATAGAAAATTTAGCAAAGCGGCGTAATCAGCCACCAGTTAGATTAAAAGAAGAATTGGAAAAAGAAAACAAAATAAACAGCCTGTATTGGCAATTGGCCGAGGCCAAGGTTATGGGATTTTTATTGGATAATGCAAAGATAGAAGAAGAAGTTCAAAAGGAAGTCTCTCGTCAAAGCTCGAAATAGCTGGTGACTCGGGACGATTTTTTAGCCAAAAATATTCAACTGGAAAAATCGGAGGTATAAAATGGATAGTAAATTGCAGTTACTGGTTCCTATGGTAGTAGAGCAGACAGCAAAAGGCGAACGCGCGTATGATATTTATTCAAGACTGTTAAAAGACAGGATTATTTTTATTGGTACAGTAGTTGATGATAATTCTGCAAATCTTATCATAGCCCAACTTTTGTTTTTGCAGATGGAAGACCAGGATAAGGATATAAGTATTTATATAAACTCACCGGGCGGCGTTGTTACTAGCGGCCTTGCTATATATGATACGATCCAATTCGTAAAACCCGCCGTATGTACATATTGTGTTGGGCAGGCGACATCTATGGGTGCGGTTTTACTTTGCGCAGGCAGAAAAGGCAAGCGTTATGCGCTTCCCAATTCAAGGGTTATGATTCATCAGCCATGGGGCGGCGTTCAGGGCGCAGCAGCTGATATTTCGATACAGACAAAAGAAATTTTAAATATGAGGGATAGGCTTAACAATATTATAGCTAAGCATACCGGGCAATCAGTTGATAAAATAGCCAAGGATACTGATAGAGATTATTTTATGTCTGCCCAAGAGGCTCAGAAATATGGAATAGTAGACGAAGTTATTGAGGCAGCGGATTTAAAAAAGAAAAAATAAACTATCTTACGCGGAGGACTTTTATTATGAAAAAATTATATTTAATGACTCCAGGGCCAACACCTGTTCCTGAGGCAGTTATGCTTGAGATGGCAAAGCCTATAATACATCACAGGACAACCCAATTTCAGGAAATAATAAAGCAGGTTGAAGAGGATCTAAAATATTTGTTCCAGACTAAAAATGAATGCCTTATTTTTGCATCGTCAGGCACAGGCGCAATGGAGGCTTCAGTTGCGAATCTCCTTTCTCCTGAAGATACTGCAATAACAGTACGCGCTGGAAAATTCGGAGAAAGATGGACTGAAATATGTCAGGCATATAAAGTGAACGCTATAAATATAGATGTAGAATGGGGCAAGGCAGTTGATCCTAAGGCAATAGAGCAGGCATTGGCAAAAGCGCCTCAAGTTAAGGCAGTGTTTGTTACTTTGTGTGAAACCTCTACTGGCGCCGAAGCTGATATAAAGTCCATAGCAGCCATAGTTTCAAAGACAAAGGCTGTTTTGGTGGTAGATGCAATAAGTGGGCTTGGTTCATGCCAGCTTAAAACTGACGAATGGGGAGTAGATGTTGTTGTAACAGGCTCGCAGAAAGGCATTATGATACCTCCGGGGCTTGCATTTGCAAGCGTAAGCCCAAAGGCCTGGGAATTGGTTAAACAAAGCAAATCGCCAAGGTATTATTTTGATTTCTTAGCTTATAAAAAAGCGCTTGATAAAACTGATACGCCTTATACGCCGGCTATTACATTAATTATCGGTTTGGCAAAGGCGCTCAAAATGATAAAAGATGAAACTCTCGAAGCTGTATTAGCAAGGCATGAAAGCTTGGCAAATGCAACACGCGCAGCAGTTACTGCGATGGGACTTAAGTTATTTGCGCCAACGTCACCAAGTAATGCAGTTACAGCAGTCAAGGCGCCGCAAGGCATAGATGGCGAACAAGTTGTTAAGATTCTTAAGAGTAAGTTTGGCGTGTGGGTTGCAGGCGGCCAGGCAGAATTAAAGGGCAAGGTTTTTAGAATTGCTCATTTAGGTTATATGACAGATACAGATATTTTAATGACTATAAGTACACTTGAAATGGCTTTGATAGAATTGGGCGTAAAAATTAAGCCGGGCTCAGGAGTTACAGCAGCTCAAGCAGCACTGACGAAAAAAACAAAATAAACGGAGATTAGACCATGTATAAAATCCTAGCTAGCGATCCAATAGCAAAAGAAGGGATAGAGATTTTAAGGCAGGAAAAACTTTTTTCAGTAGATGAAAAACATAAACTGCCTCCCGAAGAATTAAAAAAGATTATTAAAGATTACGATGCGCTTTTAGTAAGGAGCGAAACCAAAGTTACCAAAGATATTATTGCAGTAGCCAACAAGTTAAAGGTTATTGGCAGAGCCGGCGTAGGTGTTGATAATGTAGATGTAGAGGCAGCGAGCAAAAAGGGTATTATTGTCATGAATACGCCCGGAGGCAATACCATATCTACAGCAGAGCAGACAATGACCTTGCTTTTGAGTATGGCAAGGAACCTTCCGCAGGCCGTAGCATCGCTCAAAGGCGGCAATTGGGACAGGAAAAAATTTACAGGTACTGAAGTTTTTAGTAAGACCTTAGGTGTTGTTGGTTTAGGCAGAATTGGCACAGAAGTTGCCAAGCGCGCTAATTCTTTTGGCATGAAGGTTATTGCTTTTGACCCTTATCTTACCAAAGAAAAGGCAGAGCAGCTTAATATAGAGCTTGTAGAATTAGAAGAATTGTTTAAACAGGCAGATTTTATAACTGTGCACACGCCTTTAACAGAAGATACCAAACATTTAATAAGTGACAAGCAGTTTGCTATGATGAAGAACGGCGTACGTGTTATAAATTGCGCGCGCGGCGGGATAATAGATGAACAAGCCCTTATAAAGGCAATCGAATCAAAAAAAGTAGTTGCCGCAGCTTTGGATGTTTATGAAAAAGAGCCGCCTGATATGAATAATCCTCTTATTAAAATGGATTGCGTTGTTACAGCGCCTCATCTTGGCGCTGCTACTGAAGAAGCGCAGCTCAACGTATCTTTTGATATTGCCAAGCAGGTTGCTGATGTACTTTTAGGCAGAGGTGTAAGGAATGCAGTAAATGTGCCTTCCTTGGATTCTGAAACTCTTAAGGTGCTTGAACCATATATTAATTTAGGAGAAAAGATAGGCGCTATACAATCGCAAATTGCAAATGGGCCTGTTGAGCAGGTTAAGATACGTTACAGGGGAGATATAATAAATCAGAAAGTCCAGCCTATTACAATAGCTGTAGTCAAGGGGCTTTTGATGCCGATGTTAGGCGAGACAGTAAATTCTGTAAATGCGCTTTCCATTGCTAAAGAGCGCGGCATAGCAATAGTGGAGTCAAAATTTGCAGAGATAGAAGATTTTGCTAATATCATCAGCGTTGTTGTTAAAACGCCAAAATCGCAGCACGAAATTTTAGGAACACTATTTTTAAAGCGCGATCCGCGCATTGTGAAAATTGACGGTTACTATGTAGAGGTAATACCGAGTGGGTATATGTTATTTATTTCGAATAAAGATGTTCCCGGTATAGTAGGCCACGTAGGGACAGTGCTTGGGAAAAATAAAATTAATATCGCCGGAATGACCTTTGGCAGGGAAAAACAGGGCGGTGAGGCTGTAACTGTTTTGAATGTTGATAGCCAGGTTTCAGATAAGGTGCTTGATGAATTAAAAAGCCTTAAAGATATACATGATGCAAAGCTTGTGAGGTTATAAATAGTATTGTACCGTTTGAAATTTTAGCCTTGCACCTGTCCCTTAATTTACGGGACAGGTGCAGGCGGCAATAAACCCAGGCAAAATTTCAAACGGTACATAATGCGAAAGAAGAAGGAGAAAATTCAATGAAAAAAACAAAAAAACAAAATAGGATTTATCTGGTTGATGTTACAAACAGGGATGGTGTCCAAACCGCAAAACTTGGTTTGGCAAAGCTGCAGAAAACAATAATAAATATTTTATTGGATCAGATGGGTGTTTTTAGGAGTGAATTTGGATTTCCTGTCACGCGCCATGAAACCAACTATCTGAATGCAAATGTTGAGTTGGCGAAAAAAGGCGTTTTAAAGACAATAAAATTGAGCGGCTGGATAAGGGCAATAGCCGAAGATGTTGAAGTGGCTACTAGCCGCACTAATGTTGAAAACTTAAATCTTTCTATTTCAACCAGCGAGCAGATGCTGCATGGAAAGTTTATGGGCAAAAAGTCCGAAGACGATATCATAAAGGCTATGACTGAAGCCTTGGATTTGGCCAAGAAAAGAGGCATGAAACTGGTAGGCGTAAATGCAGAGGACGCCTCAAGGACAAATGACGATTTTCTTGTAAAGTTTGCAAAAGCAGCCAAGGATCATGGCGCAAGCACTTTCAGGTATTGCGATACTCTTGGATATGATACGCCTTTTACGATTTACAAAAAAATAAAAAATATTGCTACCAAAGTTAACATACCTATAGAACTGCATTGCCATAATGATCTTGGCATGGTTGTAGGTAATAGCGTTGCCGGCGCAATGGCAGCTATAGATAGTGGTGTAGATGCCTATATAAATACTACTATAAATGGAATGGGAGAGCGGGCAGGGAATGCGGATTTGGTCAGCGTAATCCTAGCAGTAAAATATGGCAGCGGCATGGAAGATAAATATATCCTTGATGAAAATGTAAAATTGGATATGGCTTGGAAACTTGCAAAATATGCCTCTTATGCCTTTGGAGTGCCTATACCAATAAATCAGCCCGGCGTCGGCGCAAATGCTTTTGCGCACGAATCCGGAATACATGCTGATGGCGCATTAAAAGATAGAAGAAATTATGAGCTTTATGATTATGAAGTGCTTGGAAGGGGAGAACCGGAGCTCATAGAAACAGGCAGGCAGATTATAGCCGGAGAATATAGCGGTATAAAAGGTTTCAGGAATGTCTATGACCGTTTGGAAGTAAAATTCAAAGATGATAAGGAAGCAACGGAGATTTTGGAATTGGTTCGCTATGGCAATGTTCACACACAAAAACCTCTGACTCATGATGAGCTGATATTTATTGCGAATTATCCGCAGATAGCCAAAAAAATATTTACGATGGCGCCGTAAAAAAGGACACATATTAAATGAATACAATTTTATTAGGTACGCAATGGGGCGATGAGGGCAAGGGTAAGATAATAGATATGCTTACTCAGGATGTTGATTTTGTTGTTCGTTACCAGGGAGGCAATAACGCCGGCCATACAGTTGTTGTTGATGGCAAACAATTCATTTTGCACCTTGTGCCCTCGGGAATTTTGCATAAAGATAAGATTTGCATAATAGGTAATGGAGTTGTTGTTGATCCCGAGGTATTGATAGAAGAGATAAAACAGTTAAAACAAAAGGGCGTCACTATTGATAAAAATTTATTAATAAGTGATCAGGCGCATCTTATATTTCCTTATCATAAGATGATGGATAAGTTGCGTGAAGCAAAAAAGGGCAAGGGTAAAATCGGGACAACTGGCAGGGGTATAGGGCCTTGTTATACAGATAAGGTAGCCCGCTGCGGAATACGCGTAGCAGATTTATTTAATGATAAGGTTTTTCGTGAAAAATTAAAAGAAAATTTAGAAGAAAAAAATGCAATATTTAATAAACTCTACGACTCCGAAGGGTTTTCTTTTGAAGAGATGTATAAACAATACAGAAAATATGGCAACAGGCTTAAGAAATATATCTGTAATTGTTCAAAAGTTTTAAATGAAGGGATAGAAAACGGAAAATCAGTGCTTTTTGAGGGCGCGCAAGGCACTTTTTTAGACATAGATTATGGGACTTATCCGTATGTGACATCTTCTAATTCTACTGCAGGGGGAGCTATAACGGGCACAGGCGTTGGCCCAAAAAAGATCGATATGGTTTTAGGGGTTGCAAAGGCATATACAACGCGTGTAGGCGAAGGCCCGTTTCCTACGGAATTTTCATCAAGGATGATGGAGAATATTCGTAACAAGGGGAAAGAATTTGGGGCTACTACTGGCCGTCCACGAAGATGTGGCTGGTTTGATGCAGTATTGGTTAAACATTCTGCGCGCATAAATAGTTTAGATGAGATAGCTGTTACGAAACTGGATGTGCTTGACGAATGTAAAACATTAAAGATATGTGTGGGGTATAAAATAGGCAAAAGTATTTTTAATTATTTTCCAAGCGATATAGGCGCGCTTTGGCGATGTAAGCCGGTTTATGAAGAATTGCCCGGTTGGATGCAAGATACCACCAGGACTACCAATTATGAAAACCTGCCAAAGAATGCATTGAGGTATTTAGACAGGATATCAAGCCTAGTAAACACAAAAATCTCTATTGTTTCCGTCGGGTCAGAAAGAAAGCAGGCATTTTGCGTATAAGTAAGTCCCTCGCGACTATTAGCTATAGCTAGCCGTTCGGGACAAATTTTCAATATGGCATAGCTGGAAAATTTGGAGGATCTTAGAATGGATTTGTTATTGTTAGCACCGGTAGGTTCAATTTTAGCGTTAGGTTTCGCATTTTTATATTTGTTGCCTTTTATATTAAGGCAGGATAAGGGTAATGACAGGATGCAGGAGATAGCCCAGGCAGTAAAGGTGGGTGCAAGGGCTTATTTAAAAAGGCAATATCTTGGGATATCTGTTTTTTTTATAGTAGTCTTTTTTATTCTTCTGGCAATGGCCTTTAAAAACTATTTGGTTATCTTTGTTCCTTTTGCATTTTTAACAGGAGGATTTTTTTCAGGCCTTTCCGGTTTCATAGGAATGACTACAGCCACTGAATCTTCTAACCGTACAGCAGCAGCTGCAATAAAGAGCCTTAATTCAGGCCTTCGCGTTGCCTTTTCAAGCGGCGCTGTCATGGGATTGACAGTAGTTGGTTTGGGGCTTTTGGATTTAAGTATCTGGTATTATTTTCTTAATTGGTACTATTCAATTCATCCTACACCCATGGGGACTGATAAAATCGCAGCAATTACTTCTACAATGCTTTGTTTTGGCATGGGTGCAAGTTCCATGGCGCTTTTTGCGCGCGTTGGCGGAGGTATTTTTACAAAAGCAGCTGATGTAGGCGCTGATTTAGTGGGCAAGGTTGAGGCAGGTATTCCTGAAGATGACCCGCGTAATCCAGCAGTTATAGCTGATAATGTCGGCGATAATGTTGGCGATGTGGCCGGTATGGGCGCAGACCTTTATGAATCTTACGTAGGTTCTATAGTTGCTACTTCTGCCTTAGGTGTTGCAGCTGGTTTAGGCGTACCGGGCGTTACTGTTCCTATGGTTATGGCAGCAGTAGGCGTTATAGCTTCTATTGTTGGCACATTCTTTGTAAAAAGCAGAGAAGAGGCAAGTCAAAAGGTTTTACTTGCGGCATTAAGAAAAGGTGTTTTTGTCAGTTCAATATTGGTAGCAGTAATATCATATTTTCTTGTTAAATATACATTAGGCATTCAGCATATAGGTATTTATTGGTCAGTGCTTTCTGGTCTGGTAGCAGGTGTTCTTATAGGGTTATGTACAGAATATTATACATCAAGCGGTTTTTCTCCGACTAAATCCATAGCAGATGCCTCTTTGACCGGCCCGGCAACAGTAATTATAAGCGGCATGGCCGTAGGCATGATGTCAACAGCAATCCCTGTTATTATTGTATGCATAGCCATATTTGCTAGTTTCTTTTTATCAGGCGGGGCAACAAATTTTAACGTGGGTTTATATGGTATAGCTATCTCAGCAGTAGGCATGCTTTCAACCTTAGGCATAACATTAGCTACAGATGCATATGGCCCGGTTGCTGACAATGCAGGTGGAAATGCCGAAATGTCGCATTTACCTGCAGATGTAAGAAAGAAAACCGACGCTTTAGATTCCTTAGGTAATACCACAGCTGCTACTGGCAAAGGTTTTGCAATTGGTTCTGCTGCATTAACAGCGCTCGCTTTAATAGCTGCTTACAGGGATCAGATATTAATACATGGCAAAGAAATGACTTTAAGCTTGATGAATCCTAATGTTTTAATAGGGTTATTTGTAGGCGGTATGTTGCCGTTTTTATTTTGTTCGATGACAATGCGAGCAGTTGGAAGAGCAGCATCCAAGATAGTTGTTGAGGTGCGCAGGCAGTTTAAAGAAATAGTTGGCCTTATGGAAGGCAAGGCCAAGCCGGACTATGCCCGTTGTGTAAATATAGCTACAGCAGCTGCACAAAAAGAAATGGTTCTTCCTTCGCTTTTGGCAATAATTTCACCTATTGCTATAGGGCTTTTAGCTGGAGTTGAGGCAGAGGCGGGCCTTTTGGCTGGGGCAACGGTAACGGGTTTTGTTTTGGCTGTAATGATGGCAAATTCAGGCGGTGCATGGGATAATGCAAAAAAATATATAGAAGAAGGCCATCATGGCGGCAAAGGGTCATTGGCGCATAAGGCAGGAGTAGTTGGTGATACAGTTGGAGACCCGTTTAAGGACACTTCCGGGCCAAGCCTTAACATCTTGATAAAGCTTATGTCAATGGTTTCCATTGTTTTTGCGGCTTTTGTTATGAAAAACAGTTTGATAAAATAGGCAATGTCAATTTTGATTGACGTAAAAGTTTCAAGGTGTTATAATTTAAACAAGATTTTGTAAGGAAGTCCCTCGCGACTGTTTGCAATGGCTGGTCGCTCGGGACAAATTTTACAAATCGCAATAGCTGGTAAAATTTGGAGGGTTAAAATGAGTAAAAATTGGGTCAATATGGGTAAGTTTATGTTAGCTTCATTTTTGATTTTATCCTTGTCGGGTTGCGCTGTCGCATTTTACAGTCGTTATCCGAGGGATAAGGCAAGGATAAAAGAATTGAGTGATCAATTGACAGAGATGCAAAAATTGAGGGCTCAAGAGACAGAGCAGCTAAAGCAGGCTCTTGCGCAATTACAGAGTAAGCTTAAAGGCGAAATAGACAGGAACGAAATAACGCTTGGCATGGAAGAGAGAGGCCTCGTTATAACTTTTGTAGACGAGATTCTTTTCGATTCCGGCAAGGCAGTTATAAAGGCCGGCGCATATGATGTTTTAAGCAGGGTAGCAGAGATTTTAAAAGATAAGGTAGCGGATAAGAATATAGGTGTTGAGGGCCATACCGATAATCAGCCAATAAAGCATTCCGGCTGGAAGTCCAATTGGGAACTTTCAACTGCAAGGGCAACAAGTGTGCTTCATTATTTGGTTGATAATTGCAGTATTGCCCCAGAGCGTTTACAGGCTACAGGATATGGTGAATATAGGCCCGTAGCAAGTAACTTGACAAACGAAGGCAAACAGAAGAATCGCCGTGTAGAAATAATAATTCTTCCGAAAGTATCAAAGGCAGATTTAGATAGTCTTGAGCGTCAAAAAAGGGCTTACGAGTCTGGCGAGGAAATGCCTCAGTTTGAAAAGCACCTTAAATAATTAAATATAATGGCCCAACGCAATAACACTAAAATCATAATCTGGATCCTTATAGGTAGCTGTATCTTAAACCTTATTTTTGCAATAAATGCTGGCCAAAAAAGAAAAGTAGCGGTTTCTAAAGCAGGTAATTTGGATGCAAAATTAGCTGAAATTGAATTAAGGTATAAGAATGCAGTTCAGTCCTATGATGCAGTAGAGAAAAGCCTGCAGGATACCAGAAAAGATTTGAAGGAGCAGCAGATTTTTGCCGACACTTTAAAAGAGGCTTTAAAGGAAGAACAAAAAAAATCTGTTGCCTTGCGGGATGAACTTGAAAAAACAAAATCTTTGCTTAATAAAACTGGGGATAAACCAATAGCGGAAACGCCAAAAAAGGCCCTCGCGCCAGCTGTAAAAATAACGCCAAAAATACAGGATAAAAAAATAGATAGAACAAATAAAGTATGGTAATTTAAAGACTATTTTGATAATATTTTTTTAAAAGCCAATAGCGTAACAGAGGGGACAGAAGTTAGCCCCTCTTTTTCGTGTAATACCTTGGGGGCAGAATTTGCAGTTAGATAATGTGCCGGGACATATAGCGATAATAATGGATGGCAATGGCAGATGGGCCAAACAAAAAGGCTTGCCTAGGGTTGCCGGCCATGCGCAAGGAGCCAATACAGTACGCGTTGTTATAGAGGCGTGTATAAAATTAGGCGTAAAGGCCTTGACGCTTTATGCCTTCAGTACCGAAAATTGGAAACGGCCGAAAAATGAAGTAGATGCTTTGATGAGTATGCTCAAGGATAATCTTAACAAAGAATTGCCGCTTTTAAAAAAAAATAATATAAGATTTAATACCATAGGTGACATAAAAGTGTTTCCGCAGGATATCCAGGATAGTATAAGAAATGTAAAGCAGGAGACATCAGCTAATAATGTTTTAATATTGACGCTTGCATTAAATTATGGAAGCCGTTATGAAATATTAAACGCCGTAAAAAACATAGCCATTGATTTTGAAGGTAAAAAAATAGATATTCAAAAAATAGATGAAAAATTGTTTTCAAGCTATCTCTACACAAAAGATTTACCCGAGCTGGATTTGCTTATAAGGACTAGCGGCGAGATGCGCCTGTCAAATTTTCTTTTGTGGCAGGCTTCTTATAGCGAGATATATATAACAAAAAAATTATGGCCTGATTTTACGAAAGAGGATTTAGAGGCAGCCATAAATGAGTTTTCCAAAAGGCAAAGGCGGTTTGGCGATATAGGATAACAGGAGACTAAATATGTTTATAAGCAGACTCATAAGTTCTATATTGATATTTATTTTTGTAGGTTTTACTATATTTATTTTTCCAAACTGGTTTTTTTGTTTTGTGCTGATGACTATGATAGCCATAGGGCTTTTTGAATTCTATTCTATGATAGAAAAAAAAGAAGTCCGCGCCTATAGATATTTCGGCATATTGCTGGGTATCCTTATTCCTTTGTCAATATACCTTGAATTTCAGCTTACAAAAGGATGGGAATTATTATTTGTAACAAGCGCCTGTTTGATAGTATTTATAATGCAACTTACCCGTCGTGAAACTTACCAGGCTACTCTAAGCGTTTCAACAACAATGTTTGGAATTCTATACGTAGGCTGGTTTTTTTCATTTTTAATTAAGCTAAAGTTTTTAGCTGGCGGCGCAGGCCTGGTAGCATTTCTGATTTTAGTTACAAAGAGTTCTGATATAGGCGCATATATTTTTGGTTCTTTGTTTGGTAGACATGCCTTAATACAGAGAATAAGCCCTAAAAAGACATGGGAAGGTGCATTAGGTGGATTTTTGTTAAGTATACTAGTTGCATATTTGTGTAGAAATTTAATTATGCCTATGCCTGATAAAAATATATTTATCATTGGTGCCTTTTTAGGGGTGATTTCCCAAATCGGAGATTTGTATGAATCATTGTTGAAAAGAGATTGCCAGACTAAGGATTCAAGCGGTCTTTTTCCGGGCCTGGGCGGTATGCTTGATGTAATGGATAGCCTTATTTTTACGGCCCCAACATTTTATTTTTATGTAATGTTTTTTATAAAAAAATGAAAAATGTAGTTATATTTGGTTCAACAGGTTCCATAGGCGTAAATACGCTTAAAGTTATAAAGGCCTTAAAGAATAAATTTAAGGTTGTAGGTTTAAGCGTTAATAGTAATATCGATTTACTTAAAGAACAAATAGATGAATTTCAGCCTGAAGCAGTTGTTATATCGGATGTCAACAAGGCTGTTGAAGTTAAAAGTAAAAAGATAAAAGTCTTGGCCGGAGAAGAAGGCCTTGTTGAATTAGCCGCTTATAAAAAAGCAGACATAGTGGTTATGGCTATTGGTAATTGTAGTGCTCTTAAGCCTTTGCTTGCAGCTATTGATGCCAAAAAAAGGATAGCCCTGGCTAATAAGGAATCATTGGTTTCTGCCGGTAGGATTGTCTTGGAAAGAGCCAGATCAAAAGGCGTAGATATTGTTCCGATTGACAGCGAGCATAGCGCTATATTCCAGTGTATTTCCGGGCAAGATAAAAAAAGTATCAGAAATATCTATCTTACAGGCACTGGCGGGCCGCTAAGAAAAATGCCTGCGTCAAAAATGCATTTGGTTTCACCGCAACAGGCGATAAAACACCCTAAATGGGCAATGGGTAAAAAGATTTCAGTTGATTCTGCCACTATGATGAATAAGGGGCTTGAGGTTATTGAAGCAAAATGGTTGTTTGGTTTGCCTGTAGAAAAAATAAAGATTCTTATACATCCTCAAGCAGTTGTGCATTCTATGGTTGAATACATTGATGGTTCTGTTATAGCGCAAATGGGTGTTACTGATATGCGGCTTCCTATACAATATGCGCTTACGTATCCTGAAAGATTTGATTCAGGATTAGCAGCTTTAAATTTTACAGACATAAAAAGGCTTGATTTTTTTAAGCCTAATTTTAAAAAATTCCCGTCTTTGGAATTGGCTTATAAGGCAGCTAGACAAGATGGCACTATGCCATGTGTTTTAAATGCTGCCAATGAGGAGTTGGTAAAATTGTATCTTGACGGAAAAATAAAACTTACAGAAATAGCCAAGGGCGTAGATAAAATTATGAAAGATCATAAAGTAGTAAATAATCCCAAATTAGAAGAAATTTTTGAATCAGATTCTTGGGCAAGGGAAAGGGTAAAAGGATGTTATCGTTAGTGACATTTGTAATAGTTTTGAGCATTTTAATATTGGTTCATGAATTAGGCCATTTCATGGTAGCAAAAAAATCCGGCGTTAGAGTTGAAGCGTTTTCATTGGGTTTTGGCAGAAAGCTCTTAAGTTTTAAACATAAAGGTACCGAATATCGTCTGTCTTTAATTCCTTTGGGTGGATATGTGAAGATGGCGGGCGAGACTCCGTATGAGGCTGGCAATAAAGGCGCCTCAGATGAATTTATGTCAAAAAGTATTTTTGCCAGGGCGTCTGTTTTGGCTGCCGGGCCTATATTTAATTATTTGCTGGGTTTTTTGCTTTTTGCTCTTGTATTTATGGCTGGAAATCCGCAAGTTACTTCTAAAATCGGCGGTATAATGAATGACTATCCCGCAAAGCAGGCTGGGATTAAAGAGGGCGACAGGATAGTAGAACTTAATGGTAAAAAGATTGTTTATTGGGAAGAGGTTTTGGATATTATTCATAAGAATACACAGGGTTCGATGTCGCTTAAGGTAGACAGGGCCGGCAAAGAGATGATTTTTAATCTTGACCCCAAGGTTAAAGAATTCAAAAATATATTTGGCCAGCAAGTAAAGATAGGTCTTTTAGGTATAGCGCCTTCAGACGAGATAATATATGTAAGGCATAATCCGCTTAAGTCGGTTTACATGGCTCTAGAAAAAACATGGGATATTACATGGATGACATATCTTTCTTTATGGCGTATCATAACAGGCGGTATGTCTTTTAAGGAATCGGTGACCGGGCCTATAGGTATTTTTATGGTTACTTCTAAAGTGGCAACCGCCGGCTTGGCTTACGTTATAGGATTTATGGCAATATTAAGTATAAGTTTAGGTATATTTAATTTATTGCCGATACCTATTTTAGACGGCGGCCACATATTTTTTCTGATAATAGAAAAGATACGCGGGAAGGTTGTTAGCGAAAAAATATATGAACGGGTGAATCAAATTGGCATGATGTTTTTGATAGCATTGATGATTTTTGTTATTTATAATGATGCATTAAGGGCTGGATGGGTCAATAAGATAACTAGTTTAACCAGTAAAGTGATATCGAATAAATAGGCAATGAATATCAAAAGGCGTAAAACAAGACAGATTGTTGTTGGTAATGTCAAGATAGGCGGCGGCGCGCCGATTTCTATTCAATCAATGGCAAAGACAGATACGCGCGACGTGAAAAAAACAATTTCTCAGATAAAAGATTTACAAGAGGCCGGTTGCCAGATAGTGAGGGTTGCCGTAAAAGATATTGATGCTGCCAAAGCCATAAAACATATACGGCAGGGTATAAAAATCCCTCTTGTTGCTGATATACATTTTGATTACAGGCTTGCCATTTTAGCCATACAGAACAAGGCAGATAAGATACGGTTGAATCCGGGTAATATTGCAAAACCGGAAGAGATAGAAATGGTTGTTAAAACCGCAAAAGCCCACAATATCCCTATAAGGATAGGCATAAATAGTGGCTCCATACGTGACCCAAAACATATGGTTAAGGCAGCCTTAAATTATGCAAGAGTTTTTGAAAGATTCAGATTTAATGATATAATAATATCTTTAAAGGCATCAGATGTGCCTATGTCAGTTGAGGCCTATAGGCTTATTTCAAGGAAATGTAATTATCCAATGCATTTGGGGATTACAGCTGCAGGTTTGCCTGAAGATGGAAGGATAAGGTCTGCTGTAGGTATAGGCGCTCTTTTGTTGGAAGGTATAGGCGATACGTTCCGCGTTTCTCTTACAGGGGAGCCTGTATCAGAGATAGTTGCTGCAAAACAGATTTTAGAAACTGTTGGTTTGGCTGATTTTGGCCCGCAGATAATATCTTGTCCGACATGCGGCAGGTGCCAGGT
>Ga0172368_10002161_pt1 | contig 25560 bp, 17 predicted proteins | sample Lak11m_FD_114540 | JGI IMG/M metagenome (GOLD analysis project Ga0172368, IMG submission 114540) | Freshwater microbial communities from Kabuno Bay, South-Kivu, Congo - kab_022012_11m | ecosystem: Environmental > Aquatic > Freshwater > Lake | place: Democratic Republic of the Congo: South-Kivu...
AAGAGAAGACAGAAAAACATGCCTCCCTCCGTCAAGGGATGTGACAGGAGCTACCAGTAAACCATGGTATTTCCTTGTATTACAACCGATGATGGTAGAGCTTGCATAAGCACCTGAAGGATTGGCCAGGATGATTTCTTTGGAAAGGCTGTATTCCAGGTTGATCAGTTGCGTTTTGTCAAATTGCAGGAAGCTCATCGGGGATTGATCTTAAGTCGGTTTATATTGGTCTTTTAAATTACAAAAAAAAGGGGCGATTGTTCGCGTTTGGAAAAATCATTTAACTTTGTGAAGCATTTTAAAACTAAAAAAAATGGCTTACAAGATTAATGATGATTGTACGGCATGCGGAACCTGCATTGATGAATGCCCGGTTGAAGCTATCTCTGAAGGTGATATCTACAAAATTAACCCGGATGAATGCACTGATTGTGGTGCCTGTGCTGATGTATGTCCGGTTGAAGCCATACATCCCGCTTAACGGAATTATTCCAGGAATCTTGAGCCGGCCTTAGCCGGCTTTTTTTTTATTCAGTTTTCAGGACTTTTACCGTAAAGCTACCACCAGCATTCCTGATCCGGACAAAATAACATCCGGGAGGAAGGTTCCCCAGATCATCCAGGATGACTGTGCTACCCTCGGCCGGATCCGGAAACTTCAGGTAGGATTTCACCGTGATTCCAGCCACATTGATCAATTTTACCTCCTGTTCTCCAGTTATTTGGGTATCAACCTGAACAGTGAGCTCCCGGTTGAAAGGATTGGGAAAAACATGGATTGATTCCTCAACAATATCTTGATAGTCAACGGATTGAGTACTGTTCGCGGCATTCGGTGTTGATGTTCTGAACCATGCCCACCACGGAGCTGCATCACCCAGCCGGCCATAAGAAACATCGGAAACCTGAATCGGATAGTAAACAGAATCAAGAAGCCGGTTTTGTCCGTTATGAACCTGAATAAGACTGACAAACTCTCCCGCTCCTGCCAGTTCGAAATTTAGGTGCAAAGGTCCCTGAGTTCTCATTAAATCGGGCCATACCAGCAAATAGCCTTTTGCTGGGATCCTGGTCTTCTCCGGTGCTGTTGTCGGGATCATGTGCATCAGGGGCTCTGTGCGGGAATCGCTAAGATAGAGTCCGCCGATGTCAACAGTCTGATTGGTGGAATTGTAAATCTCAATCCAATCTTCGTATTTTCCAGTGTCATCGGTGACGGTTTTTGTATTCCTTGCCATCAGCTCGTTTATGTAAAGTCCTGATATAAGAGACGGATCCAGGCCATTCTGGGAATTTGGGGATGGAATCTCAAAATACTTCCACACGGAGGCACCATCCGATATTCTCCCATAGCTTATGTCATCTGATTGAGCTCCAAAGGTCAGACTATCAATCAAATAAAAGATTCCTCCGATATTCTCAAAGATTCCAAGCTGATCGCCTGAGCCCCTCAGACTAAAATTCAGGTGGTTGGCTCCCAGAGCTGTATTTGCATCCGCCCGGAGAATCAGGTATCCCTTTGCCGGAACAGTAGTTTTGGTGGGCTGATTTGATGGTAAAAGGCTCATTCCCGGCTGGGACAACAGGTTTGTCAGATATTTGCCACCCAGGTTGACTGAAAAGTCATTGCTGTTATAGATCTCAATCCAGTCGGTAAAGGCTCCGTTATCATCGGGATAGGTTTTTGTGCTCCTGGCCATGAACTCATTAATATAAATCCCGGTGGTCCTGACAACATTCAGCTTCTGATTTGGCTCTCCCGGCGTCGGGACCGACATTACATTCCACGAGTTGGATCCATCCGGATACCGGCCAATGGCAATGTTTTCAATCTGTGCGGCAAAGGTATGGGAATCAAGTACAACAGCCTCGTTACGGTACTGTGATAAAGTCAGACTCTCTCCTGCCCCGGAGACCTTTATATCGAGATGCAACACGCCCTGTTCAGGATCATTATCGGCCCAGAAGGTCAGAAACCCTTTTGCCGGAATGGTTGTTGAATCAGGGTATTGGTCGGAGATCCTGAATTTAAGGGGATAATTAACCGAGTCTGAAACAAACAATCCTCCCATTTTAACCGGGTAATCATTGCTATTATAAAACTCAATCCAATCCTCGAATTCCCCCATATTATCGGGATAGGTATTCAGATTATCGGCCATGATCTCATTAATATAAATCCCGTTAACCGGTGTAAATTGATAGGTATTCGACTGACGGGGAGTTGGGGGAGTAAACACAAAGGATCCGGTTCCATTGGGGTATCTGCCATAAGAAGCATCGCCCGACATATAGGGGTATGACAATTCTGTTATGGCAGTAATGCCGTCGGGCTGCGTCAGGATCAACTTCTCCCCGGAAGCCGGCAATTTAAAGTTAAGGTGCCTGCATCCCTGCCAGGTATCATTATCCGCATAAAGCAAAAGATATCCGCCAGGTGCGATGGTGGTTGAATCCGGGACATGGGTTGGAATTCTGGATAAAAGAAGGTCTCCCGTGCTGTCAGTCAGGTAAAGACCGCCAATATCCACCGGTGACAGGGTTGGATTAAAGATTTCGATCCAGTCTTCCTCTTCACCGTGTTCATCGACGACACCCGGACCTGATATCGCCATCAGTTCATTCAGTACAAAACCCGATAAAACCCGTGGCGCCCTGTTTGCTGCAAGCGGAGTGGCATCAGAAAGCCTGATCCATGATCCTGTTCCATTCGGGAACCTGCCGTAGGGAACATCATTCTTTGCTTTTGGAAAAACGATCTGATCCACCATCTCCAGCTGACCGTTAACCATCCTTGCCAGGTAAAACTCCTCCCCATCCTTATCAAATTTGAATGGTAGATGGGCCGGCCCCTGTACAGGCTGTCCGTCTGCCCAGAGGACCAGGTAACCACCGGCCGGAATCACCGTTTTATTGGGATCGTAAGTGGGAATTCGGTGAAAAGTGGATGCCACAATGGTATCCGAAACATACCATCCTGCAATGTTAACCGGGGAGCTCCCGGGATTGTAAAGCTCCACCCAGTCATCATATTCGCCGTTCTCATCGGCAAAACTTTTATAGTTATTGCAAATAATCTCGTTAATCCTGACAGAATTGGATGTTTTGATGCCTTTAACAACTTGAAGATCAAATTCATCCTCGTAACCAGGAGGACAAGGAACAGGAAAACGCTGTCCTGAGGCTGTTCGCTCGGCAGAGCAATAATTTCGCAATCCTGGTGTCGGGTGTTTCATCAGGATCCAGGAATTGCCTTTTTCCGGACACCGGCCGTAGGAGCGATCGGCAACCAGTTGCGGGTAGGACACGGAATCCACCAGAACAACACTATCCCCTGAAGGCTTGAAAAGGCCAAGTTTTTCCCCTTTTTTACTAAGTGCGAATCCTAAATGATTGGGCCCCTGCATAGTATCCCTATCCGGCCAGAAGATCAGATAAGACCCTGCATAAACGGTAGTCAGCCTGGGATTCCCGTCAGGGATCCTCCATTTTCTGGGTTTTTTAAGATTGTCGGTTACATACCATCCTCCGATATTGACATCCAGTTTTCCGGGATTGTATACTTCGAACCAATCCTCATACTCACCATAATTGTCAACGGAGGAGTTGGAAATGGAGGCTGCGATTTCATTGATCAGTATTTCCTGAGACTGGGCCGGAACAGTAACCAGCAGGCACGTCATTACGACAGCAAAGCTCACTATATTCCAGAGTTTTAACATATTATCCAGATGTGGTACGCAAATATAACGATAAGAAATAAAAAACCCCGCCGGAGCGGGGTCTTGGAAACACAAGGGGTACAGGTCAGAGTAAAAAGCTTATCATGATCCCTGCCGCAACCGCAGAACCAATAACGCCGGCCACATTGGGACCCATGGCATGCATCAGAAGGTGATTCGATGGATCGGCGCGCAATCCTTCCATCTGGGAAACCCTTGCAGCATCAGGAACGGCCGATACTCCTGCCGAACCGATTAATGGATTAACGCGGTTTTCTGGCTTAAGGAATACGTTCATCAGTTTGGCAAACATCACCCCCCCAGCGGTAGCCACTACGAAAGAGAAGGCTCCGAGGCCAAATATCAGTAATGATTTGGGCGTGAGGAATACATCTGCCTGTGTGGAGGCACCGACAGTCAATCCAATCAGAATGGTCGTTATGTCGATGAGTGCATTCCTTGCTGTTTCCGCCAGCCGCCTTGTAACGCCGCTTTCCCTGAGCAGGTTTCCGAAAAACAACATGCCGAGAAGTGGTAATGCACTGGGGGAAATAAAACAGGTAAGCAACAATCCGATGATTGGGAACAAAATCTTTTCTAGTTTGGAAACCTGACGGGGAGGTTTCATGCGGATCAGCCTTTCCCTTTTGTTGGTCAGCAGCCTCATGATCGGAGGCTGGATTATAGGTACCAGGGCCATGTAAGAATAGGCGGCAATTGCGATCGGTCCGATCAGGTTGGCACTTTTTATCCCATGCCACTCCTTGATCCCATTGGCCAGCTTTGAGGCCGTAAAAATGGCGGTTGGTCCGTCAGCTCCGCCGATAATCCCGATGGAGGCTGCCTCTGTTGGGGTAAAGCCCAGATAAAGTGCACTTACCAGGGTAACGAAAATACCCAGCTGGGCAGCTGCACCAAGCAACAGTGTTTTAGGATTGGAAATCAGATAGGAAAAATCGGTCATGGCACCCAATCCCAAAAAGATCAGCGGGGGATAAATCCCCGCCGTCACCCCGTAATACAGGTAATTCAGCACACTCCCCTTCTCGTAAATCCCGATCCCGAGGCCTGCATTCAGCATAAAAGGGATGTTCCCTATCAAAATCCCCATACCGATAGGAACCAGCAGAAGTGGCTCATATTCATATTTGATTGCCAGGAACAGGAAAATGAGACCGACAAGGATCATTACCAGGTGTTTTAGTCTGGCGTTGCTGAATCCGCTGTATGCCCAGAACTTTTTAATGCCCGCCTCTGCTACCTGCTCAAAATTCACGTTCTGGTCGGCAGAACTGCTGATATGATTCTGATCTGGCTGAACATTGGTGACAGTCTCCTTGACCTCATTCTTCGAACTCTGCTGCTCGGGGAACATCCAGGCAACACATGCCAGGATCAGGATTGCCCCGAAAATCGTTAAGGATCTTTTCATGCCCGTTATTCAATTTCAAACAGGACCTGATCCTGCAAAATAATATCACCCGCATTGACCTTAAGATTCCTGATAACACCATCCCTCTCGGCCAGAATTTTATTTTCCATCTTCATGGCTTCATAGGTCAGCACCAGCTCGCCCCTCTTAACATGGTCCCCGTTCTTCTTACTGATGGCTAAGATATTACCTGGAAGCGGCGTTTTAACCTGAAGGAAGGCCGAAGTGACCAACTGCTTGGAGGTCTCGGGCGGCTTCACAGGATTTCTTACAAGGATTGGGGTCTTTGTTACCGGAACCTGCCGGTGAATTTCAACTTCATATTCAGTGCCATTGACCTCCAGAGTGGCCAGGGTGTCCTCAACAGACTTGATCTGTACCTCATATTGGGTACCCTGAATGGAAAACTTGTATGATTTCATCTAAAATTCAGTTAATCTTTATTTAATGGGCAAATTCCTGAGTCCGTAAATCTTGGAGCTCCACGGCGAATACCGCTTTGACACTTTCTCAATAGTCATAACATTTGACTCTTTATCATGTAATTCATTGAAATACAAATATAAAGCTAGGGCAATAGCCGCATTGGTGTCCCCGCTTATATCCGGACAGCAATCCTTTTCTTCAGCCTTTTTACCGGATTTCAGAAACTTCCTCCTGAGCGAAATCTTGAAGACCTTGGGAATCTGATTGAAAATGATTGTCAGGATCAGCAAAGCGGTAAAGACCACTCCGATCCCAACAATTGTAATGGTAAACCCCAGCTTAAGGTCTGAGGGTGATACTGCAAAAAGATATTCCATGATTGCGTTGGTTAAAGTGGAATATTACCGTGTTTTTTCGGAGGATTTGAATCCTTCTTGGTCGATAGCGTCTGCAGGGCGCGGATAATCCTGAACCGGGTATTGCGCGGTTCAATCACATCATCAATATATCCATATCTGGCTGCTTCATAAGGATTTGCGAATTTCTCCCGATATTCTGTTTCCTTTTCCCTGAAGAACTTTTTGCGTTCTTCCGGATCCTGAATGTCAAGCAGGGTTTTACCCTCAAGGATTTCAATAGCACCGGCCGCCCCCATCACTGCGATTTCGGCTGTCGGCCAGGCATAATTGATATCTCCCCGCAATTGCTTGCAACTCATCACATCATGAGCTCCCCCGTAGGATTTCCTCAGGGTAACCGTCACCTTGGGAACCGTTGCCTCACCATAGGCATACAGCAGTTTGGCTCCGTTTACAATGATCCCGCCATACTCCTGAGCGCTCCCGGGCAGGAATCCCGGAACATCCACCAGTGTGACCAGAGGAACGTTGAAACAATCGCAAAATCTGACAAAACGCGCTGCTTTCTTGCTGGCATCGATATCAAGTACCCCTGCCATATGATTTGGCTGATTGGCTACAATACCGACAGAAGCCCCGCCCATTCTGGCAAATCCCACCACAATGTTCTGCGCAAAGTTCCGGTGCATCTCAAAAAACTCGTTACCATCCACGATTTCGTGAATCACATCCTTGATATCATAAGGCTGATTGGAATTTTCAGGAATAATGTCATTGAGCAGATCAGACCTTCTGTCAACCGGATCCTGAATTTCCATAAAGGGTGGCTCCTCCAGATTGTTGCTTGGAAGATAGCTTAAGACCTTTCTGATAAGCAGCAACCCTTCTTCCTCATCCCGGGAGATGAAATGGGCAACCCCCGACTTCCTCCCGTGGACCAGCGGTCCTCCAAGATTGTCCACAGAGATATCCTCACCGGTTACCGTTTTGGTCACTTTAGGACCGGTCACAAACATGTATGAGTTTTCTTCACTCATAATGATAACATCGGTAAGGGCCGGCGAATAAACCGCACCACCGGCGCAGGGGCCGAAAATGGCACTGATCTGCGGGATCACCCCGGAAGCCAGGATATTCCGTTCAAAAATCTCTGCATAACCGGCAAGTGAATTAACACCTTCCTGGATCCTTGCACCACCGCTGTCATTCAATCCGATGACGGGGGCTCCGACCTTCATAGCCTGGTCCATGACCTTGCAAATCTTCTGAGCAAAGGTTTCAGAAAGAGCTCCCCCGAAAACCGTGAAATCCTGTGCAAACACATATACAACACGGCCGTCAATGGTTCCATGCCCCGTGATTACTCCATCCGAAAGAACCTGCTGGGATTCCATTCCGAAATGCGTGCAGCGATGGGTCACGAACATGTCATACTCCTCAAAACTACCCTCATCCAGAAGCATGTCAATCCTTTCCCGGGCGGTCAATTTCCCTTTGGAATGCTGTGCTTCAATTCGTTTGAGGCCGCCGCCCAACTTGGCGACTTCCCTCTTGTCAATCAATTCCTTGATTTTTTCCTGGCTCGACATGGTGAAATTTCTATTTTGAACATAATTCTGTGAGGACTCCATAGGTGCTCTTTGGATGCAGAAATCCGATTTCAAGCCCCTCAGCTCCTTTTCTTGACTGCTGGTCGATCAGCCTGACCCCTTTCTCCTCAACTTCACGCAAGGCCTCGCTCGCATTGCTTACAGCAAATGCAATATGGTGGATTCCCTCACCCCTTTTTTCAATGAACTTACCGATCGGACCTTCAGGATCTGTCGACTCAAGCAATTCAATCTTGGTTTCACCAACCTTGAAAAAGGCAGTCCTTACCTTTTGGTCTTGTACATCCTCTACGCCATAGCAGGTCAGCCCCAGAATACCTTCGTAAAAACGAATGGCCTCCTCTAAATTGCTCACTGCTATTCCAATGTGTTCAATACGTTTTATGTCCATATTTTTAAGCTTTGTGGAAACATTGCAAAATTAGTTTAACCACGGGTTCCAAATCGATTTATTCGTATGATTTTTATCAGGAATAAAAGATATATTTCATTGTTAAACAATACGTTAAATGTGGAAAAATTATCTTTTATCTGATATTTATCAGGGTTTACTTAATTACCTACTTTTAAATTTCGAGGAATTGATAGGAACTCCTTCTTTCATAAAAACAATAAACCATTGAATTTCAAAATATTAGATTATGCTTAAGAAATTAGCTATCCTTTTGGTTCTGACATGCTCCTGGATTGCCGTGAATGCTCAGGAACAAACCCGTCTTCTCAGGTTTCCTGCTATTCACGGCAATGCGGTGGTATTCACCTATGCTGGTGATCTGTATAGTGTTGACATAAAAGGTGGGATTGCACGCCGGCTTACTTCCCATCCCGGATATGAGATGTTCGCTCATTTTTCTCCTGATGGAAAGACCATTGCTTTTACCGGCCAGTATGACGGCAATACCGAAGTATTTACAATTCCGGCCGAAGGTGGCAGTCCTAAAAGAATCACCTATACGGCTACCCTGTCAAGGGATGATGTTGGCGACCGGATGGGGCCTAATAACATTGTTACCGGCTGGACACCGGATGGCAAATACATCATTTACCGGTCCAGGAAAGAATCCTTCAACGATTTCAAAGGTCAGCTTTTTAAAGTTCCGGCTGCGGGCGGAGATTCTCAGGAGCTGCCCTTCTCAGTCGGTGGTTTCAACAGCTATTCACCTGATGGTAAGAAACTGGCCTATAACCGGGTTTTCAGGGAATTCAGGACCTGGAAGTATTATCAGGGTGGTATGGCTGATGATATCTGGATCTTCGATGAGGCCACCAAATCCACCCTCAACATAACCAATAATAAATCTCAGGATATATTCCCGATGTGGATCGGCAATCAGGTTTTTTTCCTCAGCGACCGCGATCGCACCATGAATTTATTCTCTTATTCCATGGACAATGGAACCTTAAAGAAGATCACTGAATTTAAGGATTACGATATAAAGTTTCCCAGCCATTCAGCGGATAAAATCATTTTTGAAAAAGGAGGTCTCCTGTACGTCTATGATACCCAATCCGGCAAAGTGGCCCAGATACCTGTAGTCATTAATAATGATCAGCTTTACAGCCGTCTTGAATGGAAGGATCTTTCAGGTATCATACGCGGAGCTTCAATGTCGCCAAATGGTGAAAGAGTGCTTTTCTCGGCCAGGGGAGAACTGTTTAACACCCCGGTCAAACAAGGCATTACCAGAAACCTCACCAATTCCTCCGGCATCCATGAGAGAAATGGCGCCTGGTCTCCCGATGGTACCAGGATTGCCTATGTATCTGATAAAACGGGTGAATTCGAGATTTGGATCTCTGATCCGAAGACACTGGATGATGCCAAACAGCTGACTTCAAAAAGTGACACCTATATTTTCGGATTTGAATGGTCACCAGACAGTAAATCAATCCTATACTACGACAAGCTCTTCAGACTTTGGCTGGTTGACGTGCAAAGCGGCAAAAAGTCGAAGATCCTTGAATCAGAGATGGGACCCGTTTCTGATTTCTCGTGGTCACCGGATTCCAGGTGGATCGCTTTTGTAAAGCCTGAACAGGGTTTCGGAATTATCAGGCTCTACTCAGTTGAATCAGGCAAAACCTTCGATGTCACTGACTCCTGGTACAATTCAGGAAATCCCGTTTTCAGCCGGGATGGGAAGTACCTGGTTTTCGTGTCTGCCCGGACCTTTAATCCGACCTATTCAGCAACCGAGTGGAACCACAGTTATCAGGATATGAACAAGGTGTATATCGCCACCCTAAATCCGGCAACACCTTCGCCTTTCGCACCAAAAGATGATGAGGTGGCAGTTCAGCAGGATGGCAAGAATCCCGAAACAAAAAAAGCAGAGACACTGCCAGTCATCCCCGAAGGAATCAGCAACCGGATTGAGGAACTGGATATTCCTGCCGGCAATTATTTTAACCTTGAGGTTGTCAACGATAAAGTGTATTATCAGTTTGCCTCCTCTGAAACCCAGGGGAGCCGGTTCAAATTATATGACCTGTCCAAAAAGAAGGAGACCGAATTGGCTTCAAACACAAGCTATTCGCTCAGTTCCAATGGTAAAAAGATGCTGGTAAGCCAGGGTAACCGCTTTTCAGTGACAGATGTGCCTCAGGGTAAGGTGAGTCTGGAGGAGACCATCAGTTTAACCGGACTGAAAACAATGGTGGACAAACAGGCTGAATGGCAGCAGATTTATGACGAAAGCTGGAGACACATGAGAGATTTCTTCTATGACAGAAATATGCACGGGGTCAATTGGAAATCAGTTTATGATAAATACAATGTGCTGGTTCCCTATGTAAGACACCGCAATGACCTTTCATACCTCATCGGAGAAATGATCGGAGAACTTAATGTCGGACATGCCTATGTCAATAACGGGGAAAGACCCTCTCCCGAGCGGATCGGAATGGGATTGCTTGGAGCAACCTTCACAAAGGATAAGGATGGCTACTTCAGGGTTGAGAAAGTCCTGGAAGGTGCCAACTGGAGTGACGAGCTCAGGTCACCCCTTACCGAACCCGGATCAGCCGTGAAAACGGGAGAATTCATTACTGCCATTGACGGCATCTCACTCAAGGATGTTCCCGACATCTATTCACAACTGGTTGGAAAGCCGAATCAACTGATTGAGCTTAAAGTATCTGCATCGTCTGACGGATCAAATCCAAGAATCCTGCTGGTTAAAACCCTGTCAAATGAATCCTCCCTGTACTATTACAACTGGGTTCAGAACAATACGAAAAAAGTTAACGAAGCCACTAATGGAGAAGTGGGTTACATTCATATTCCGGATATGGGCGTTGCCGGACTCAATGAGTTCGTCAAACATTATTACCCGCAACTCACCAAAAAGGCCCTGATCATCGATGACAGGGGCAACGGTGGAGGGAATGTTTCTCCCATGATCATTGAAAGACTCCAGCGGGAGATTACCTATGCCACTGTTTCAGCAAATCAGAAACATGGTTCGGTTAATCCGTCAGGGACCCTCACGGGACCTAAGGTTACACTGATCGACCGGTATTCAGCCTCCGACGGTGACCTCTTTCCTTACAGGTTTAAAACCCTGAAGCTGGGCAAATTGATCGGGGTCAGAACCTGGGGCGGTGTGGTAGGATACAGCGGGTCGATCCCATGTATCGACGGAGGCTCCATTATTACCCCCTCGTTTGCCCCCTATGCCGCTGATGGTAGCGGCTTCATCATTGAAGGTTATGGAGTGGATCCGGATATCGTCATTGATAATGATCCGTATGAGGAATACCAGGGGATTGACAGACAACTGAATAAGGCAATCGAAGTCATTAAGGAGGAAATGAAGAATTATACAAAGACTGTTCCTCCCATACCGGATTTCCCAAAAAAGAATAAGTAAAATTATTCGATAGATTCCCATACATTTAACGATTGGAACTTCGCGTAGGATGGAACCTCTTAAAAAGATCCTGATTGTTGATGACAATGAGACGAACCTGTATAGTCTCAACAAAATCCTGAGCAGGCTGCCGGTGGAGATTGACACCGCCTTATCCGGTTTTGCAGCCATTGATCTGGCAAAAAACCATCACTATTCCCTGGCTTTGGTAGACATACAAATGCCTGAGATGGATGGATTTGAAACGATGCGAAGATTTCGTGAAACACCGGGCCACGATCTGACTCCGATCATCCTGGTTTCAGCCATCTATACCGAGGATCAGTATAAAATCAAGGGTATTGAGACCGGAGCCGTTGATTTTATTCCAAAGCCGGTTAATCCTGATATCCTGCGCGGAAAGGTCAAAGTTTTCCTCGAACTGGAGCAAAACCGGTTTAAGCTGAACTCTCTGGTAGAAGAACTTCAGGTCAGAAATCAGCAATTAAAAGAGGAGATCAGACAAAGAAAGCAAATTGAAAAAGATTTGAAGGTTGCCAAGTTGGCTGCGGAAAAAGCAAGTGAGGTCAAGGGCCGCCTGCTGGTTAATATGTCGCACGAGATCCGGACTCCGGTCAACAGCATATTGGGTTTTGCAGATCTTCTCACCAACCCGAAAATCAGTAAGGAGGACAAGGAGAGATATTTGAGATATGTCAGTTCCTCCAGTCACAACCTCCTCTTTTTGCTCGACGAAATTCTTGAGCACTCAAGGCTTGAATCCGGAGAGATGGAGATCAATCCTTCCCGGTGCAATATTTTTGAGCTTTGCAATGAACTCGCGGAATCCTTTAGCAGGATTAAAAACCAGTCTGGCAAAACCGAGCTCCGGATCCTGTTCGACAAGCCGGATGATACCGAACCGGTGTTTGTCATTACTGACTCCCAACGTCTTCGTCAGGTTCTCTCAAATCTCCTGAATAATTCAATGAAGTATACCAATGCCGGTTCAATTCATTTCGGATACCAATCAGAAAATGAAATGATCCGGTTTTATGTGAGAGACACCGGCATTGGTATCGCCGAGGAAGATATTGAAGGAATATTCAACCGTTTCAAAAGAGCAGAAAACCAGCCTGGTCGCACTGCCTCCGGCACAGGTTTGGGGTTGGCAATCTCTAAAACCATTGTGGAGAAAATGGGAGGCCGGATATGGGTTGAATCCGAGATCAATGTCGGTTCAACCTTTAAATTCACCATCCCGCTGGATCTCGCAGAATCACAACCGGTAAACCAATCTAATCAGCAGCCTGACGATGATCTGCCTGAACCTGAATGGCCCGACAAAACCATTCTGATTGCCGAGGATGAAGAGTTGAACTTCCTTTTCCTCCGAGAAGCACTTAAACCAACGCGAATCAGGATTCATTGGGCTAAGAATGGACATGAATCCATAGAGTTGATCAAGGATCATACTGATATTGAGCTTGTTCTGATGGATATCAAAATGCCTGATATGGATGGATATGAAGCCACCCGGGCAATAAAAAGTATAAGGCCCTCGCTGCCTGTTATAATTCAAACCGCCTTCGCACTGAGCGATGAAAAGGCAAAAAGCCTGAAACAGGGGGGTGACGATTTTATTACCAAACCAATCAACCGGCAACTCCTTCTGAAAACTTTATCCAGATTCCTGACTTAACCCAACTTCCTTTGAATGGTATTCCGGCCTAAAATACTCATCGTGGATCATCAGGTGGAGAATCTCGTCCTTATCGAACGGATTCTGAAATCATTCGACACCAATATTTTCAGGTGCACCACCGGCAAGGAAGCCATCCAGATGACTCAGTTCCATTCTTTTGCTCTTGCCCTCATTTCTCTTGACCTGCCTGAAATGGACGGTTTTGAGACTGTCAGGCAGATTCAGGAGAATAAGGGCAAAAGGTTGGTACCGGTTATTTTCCTGACAGAAAGCACCATTGAAGACCAGATGATTGTCAGGTACCTGGAGTCAGGAGCCGTTGACTTCATCAAAAAGCCATTGAATCCCGACATACTCAAAGGGAAAATCAAAATATTCCTTGAATTGGACCTCCAGAAACACAAACTTGAGAAGGAGATCGGAGAGAGAAAAAAAATTCAGGTATCCCTCGAACAAAGTCATAATCTTTTGACCGGCTTTATTCAATCAATGCCTGATCTGGTTTTTTATAAATCAGCCGAATTGAAATTCATTGGCTGCAATAAAGCCTTTGAAGAATACACCGGACTCGCGCAGGAGAAGATAATCGGTAAACCGGATGAAGAGGTTCTGCCGGAGGAGGTAACCATCCCGCTCAGAAAAGCCGAAATGAGTGTAATTGAGCAGAAAACGGTTCAGGAAACGGAACTCTGGATGAATATGCCTAACGGCAACAAGGCTCTCATGAACTTCCGCCTGAGTCCTCTCCTCAATAATCAGGACCAGGTGAACGGAATCATAGGCATTGCAAGGGATGTTACCGAAAATCATTATGATAAGGAAGCCCTGCAGTCTGCCAAGGATGCAGCCGACTCTGCAAACCTTGCAAAATCCATGTTCCTGGCACATATGAGTCATGAGATCCGTACCCCGATGAACGGGATCATCGGGATGACTGAACTACTGATTCAAACAGAACTGAATTCAGAACAGAAGGAATTTCTTAAGGTGATGAAACTATCAGGGGATAACCTTCTGAAGATCATCAATGACATTCTGGATTTTTCCAAAATTGAAGCCGGCCGGATCGTTCTCGAAAGTATCGACTTCCATCTCGGCGAAAAGCTTGATGAGGTAATTAAACTGTTGGATTTTCAGGCCCAAAAGAAGGGACTGATCCTTAAGACCCAGATAAGCCCTGATATTCCTGAAATTCTCAACGGGGATCCATTGAGGACAAAACAGGTGTTGATCAACCTGGTCAATAACGGGATCAAATTCACTGAAACCGGAGGAATCACAATTGATGCGGAAGTGATCGAAAAGATGGAGGACTCCATCAAGTTGCTGTTCCGCGTTTCAGATACAGGAATTGGAATTAGTCCCGAAGGAAAAGAGAAGCTGTTTAAGGCATTCTCTCAGACTGATCCATCAACCACCCGTAAATTTGGCGGCACCGGCCTCGGCCTGACAATTTCAAAACGTCTGGTTGAGCTGATGAACGGGGAGATCGGAGTGGACAGCGAAATTGGCAAAGGTTCCACCTTCTGGTTTACAGCCGTTTTCAAAATTCCGGTAACCGGCGCAGAGGTAACCGAAGAAACAGTGCAGCATATCCCGGCTGCTCCCCCCAGGCAGCTCTCAATTCTTCTCGCAGAAGATAATCCTATCAACCAGAGAGTTGCACTTTTCAATCTGGCCAAACTGGGTCACAAGGTTGATATTGCCGACAATGGGCTGACTGCTGTCGAAATGGCAACCTGTAAACAATATGACCTGATCCTGATGGATATTCAAATGCCTGTAAAAAATGGTCTTAATGCGGCAAAGGAGATCCGGCAGTATGAGATCAGGATAAAAGAGACAAACCCTGTCCCCATTATTGCAATGACCGCCAATGCGGTTAAAGGGGACATGGAGAGCTTCCTCGAAGGAGGCATGAACGGGTATATCAGCAAACCCTTTAAATCAGTAGATCTGGAACAAGTACTAACTCATGCACGCACATGAACGCAACTACTCATAAAGACTGGACGGGCAAGAAGATTTTGATTGTAGAGGATGTAGAAACGAACATGCTATTCTTTAAAGCTGCCCTAACGAGGTCTCGGGCAACCTTGCTTTGGGCCAGGGATGGTATGGAAGCAATTACCTATGTTCAGGGCGACAAGGATATCAATCTGGTCCTCATGGATCTTCGAATGCCTAATCTTGACGGATTCAGGGCCACTGAAGCAATAAAGGTTATCCGGCCAGAGTTGCCTGTAATTGCTCAAACTACCTTTACCGATGATGTTGACACCGACCGTTTATTCAAAGCCGGATGCGACGCTTATCTTCCGAAACCCATTCATCTTGAGGAACTTCTTGAGACCATCTCAAAATTCCTTCTTTAGGGTTTAATCTTTCCTCAGTATTTTCAGTTCAGTCCTCCGGTTCTGCTTTCTACCCTCTTCAGTGGCATTATCCGCTATCGGTTCCGTTGAACCCAAACCGGTTGCTATTAGTTTTGATCCTGATATTCCTCTGTTGATGAGATAGTTTCTTACCGACTCTGCACGTCTTCTGCTTAAAACGGCATTATGCTCCGGATCTCCGGTGGAATCCGTATGGCCGCGGATTTCGAACCTGAAGTCAGGATTTGAAACAATGAACTCGAACATTGATTCAAGATCAGGGGAAGATCCGGGTAACAATTCATAAGAATCGGTTTTAAAATAGATGTTTTGCAGTACCACAACGGCACCGGCTGCCACGGGTCGCATCAGGATATCCTGGTGCATCAGTCCGGTCAATGAGTCCAACATCATTCCGGTCAGTTGGGAAACGGGCAAATAACCGCTGGCAGTAACCTTTAAAATGAATGCAGGCCCCTGTAGCAGGGTAATCTGAAAGAATCCTGACACAGGATCTGATTCAACCCGGCCGAAGAGAGTATCCGTTACCGAATGAATCTCAATTACACCCGAAAGAGGAGCGCGGCTGACAGAGTCCATAACCCTGCCCTCCAGCACATACCCGGCCTCTTCCCGTCCCTTTTCTTGCCAGGAAACCCAATACAAATCCTTTCCGGTCAGGGAGTCCCTGTCTGAAGCGATAAGGGCCTCCGGTTTCAAAGCGGAGATTGCCAGGCCATCTTCATCCGCATGAGTATTTACCGGATAACCGAGGTTCTCAGGTTTTCCCCAGCTTCCCCCGGGTAGCTGCCGTGACCGGAACAAATCAAATCCCCCCATGCCAGGATGGCCGTTTGAGGCAAAAAACAGCAGGGCGGGATCAGAAGTGCATACCGGAGTCATTTCATCTCCGGTGGTATTAATAATTTTTCCAAGATTTACCGGTTCAGACCATCCTCCGGAACGAAGTTTTACCGATCTCCATATATCCATTCCACCGTATCCGCCCGGCCGGTTACTGGAAAAATAGAGGTACCTGCCATCAAATGACAGGCTGGGTGTGGATTCCCAATATCTTGTATTCATAGGATATCCCAGGTTGACAGGAACACTCCAATCCCCGCCAGATTTAACAGCCTGGTATAAATCACATCCGCCCTTACTGTCAGGTCTGTGGCAGGCGGTAAATATCATGATACGCCCGTCCTGCCTGATGGTTTGCGCCCCTTCGTTCCCTGGCGACCCCACAGGCGGCGCAAATGACTCAGGGTAAGAGAAAGTATTGCCATCCCATTGCGACCTGTAAAGGTCTTCCTGTCTGAGAGAATCCGGTCTACCGGGATTCTTTCTGATCAACCTGGTAAAAACCAGGGTTTTTCCATCAGCAGTCATATTGGGAAAATACTCATCGGCAGTCGAATTGACATTACCGCTAAGTTTTTTCGGTAGCGAATCATTCGCCTTAGACATTTGCTCGAGTGCAAACCTGATGCTTTCAAATAAAAGGCTGTCCCCATGGGATACCTCACCTGGGCTGCGGAATTTCAGATACCGGTCATAATAATCCCTGGCCTCCGGGTAATTGCCCCGTTTGAAAAACCTTTCCGAGATCCATCGGAAGGCTTCCGGAAAGCCGGTTGAATCAACTTCAATCAGCCGTTTCAGGGCTTGTTCAGCCTCCACCGTCTTCCCGGCCTCGATGAGAACCCCGGCGTGTAGCATCCAGATATCACCCCGGTCAGGATACCTTTTGGTAAGGACCGTAGTTTTTTTGATCGCAGATTTATAATCCCAATCGGCAATATCATTTCTGACAGCTGTAATTTCCCTGCTGATCCTGTCATCACTCTTGCCGGCGTTCTGCCCGGACAGCGGAAGTCCGGCCACAATTAACATTACGCATAAGATCAGCTTGTTCATCAGGGGATTCCGATATATTTATGGGATTGAAGCGACAACCTCCAACGCGGATTAGATTGAATATAGGAAATGATCAATGGGATGATGGATTGCCTGTGGCTCCATTCAGGTTGCAAAAAAAGATGGCAACCGGCCTTTACCTGGGTTGCATTGTCCTCCGCCCATCGCAGGTCAGACTCCTTTTCGATTATGACTTTCAGTTCATTGGCAATCTCAAAATTCTCCGGCAGAGGCGGACTTTGAAACTTCGGGGAAAGGCATATCCAGGTCCAATCCCCGGTGAGCGTATAGGCTCCGGATGTTTCGAGAAAAGCTCCGATACCGTTCGCCTTTAGCTGCTCTGTCAAATATTGCAAAGGATACAGTCCAGGTTCTCCGCCGGTCACCACAACTGCCTTCGCTGGCAGCAACAGGACCCTGTCTATCATTTCATCCACCTTAACTAACGGATGCACGCCGAAAGCCCAGCTTTCCTTGACGTCGCACCAGTTGCATCCAATATCACAGCCTCCCACCCGGATAAAATAAGCCGCTTTTCCTGTGTGATGGCCCTCACCCTGCAGTGTATAAAACTCCTCCAGAATGGGTAGTATCCGTCCATTATCATAAATTTCTTTATTCATCATGTCCTTTCAATGCCTTACTGTATGTTTTTAAAGCCCTTTCGCGTGCCATAGCGTGATCCACTACCCGGGGCACATATCCCCCTGGGGATACCGATTCAGGAACCCACCGTAGTATATATTTATTGTCAGGATCAAATTTTTTGGTTTGCAAATCCGGGTTAAATACCCTGAAATAGGGAGCTGCATCACATCCGGTACCTGCTGCCCACTGCCATCCGCCATTATTTGATGCAAGTTCATAATCCAGAAGGTGCCTGGCAAAGAACGCCTCTCCTACCCTCCAATCGACCAGCAGGTGCTTGGTTAAAAAACTGGCTGTGATCATCCTGACCCTGTTATGCATGAAACCGGTTGCCAGGAGTTCCCTGATCCCTGCATCCACGATCGGATACCCTGTCCTGCCCACACACCAAAGATCAATGTCCCTCTCCCGGTTTAGCCATGCAATCCGATCATACTGAGCTTTGAATGACCTAGTAACCACCGAAGGATAAAAAAACAGGACCATTTGATAGAACTCCCGCCATATCAGCTCATTTAAAAAGGTTTGATTAGTCTGACCTGCCATCGATGCCAGTTTTCTTACCGAAATGGTTCCAAACCTCAGGTGAATTCCCAGCCTGGAGGTTCCATTGACGGAAGGGACATCCCTGGTCTTATCATAATCTGAAATAAGATAACGGTCAAATTCCCTTGACGGAAAATCAAAGGAGTGTCTGTCGAAGCCTTCCAGGCCACTAATTTCTTGAAATTCAACATCATTCTTTAACAACGCAGACAGATATTGCTTCGAATCAGACAGTTTGGGCGGATGTTGCTTGTATTGGTCAATCCAACGGTTTTTGTAAGGGGTAAAAACTGTGTAGGGCGATCCATCGGATTTAACCACCGAGTCAGGCGGCATAATCATGTGATCGTCGGATAAATACATTGTCGCCCCGATATCTGACAACAAAACCTCCACCATTTTATCCCGCTGAATGGCATAGGGCTCATAATCCCTTCCGGCATAAACCGACTTAATTCTGTACCGGCTGTGGAGTTTTTTAAATATTTCAGCAGGATGACCTCTGAATATTTCAAGGGTTGCACCGGCCTGACGAATCTCCTGTCCCAGCCGGTTAATTTCCCTGACCAGGAATTCCACCCTGTGATCTTTGGGATCGAGTCCCTCAAGAATCTCATCATCAAAAATAAAAATGGGTACAACCGGATAACCCGAAGTAAGCGCTGACATCAGGCTCTGATTATCATCCAGCCTTAAATCACGTCTGATCCACCATATCGACACTTCCTGATCCATCGCTTTTAACAACGTTTTAACAATATCGATAATTCATTTAAATCAAAATACTTACACCTCTTTTTTCCCTTTTCGGGAATACCTTGTGAACAAAACCGGAAGTCGGTTCAAAACAAATGTTGCCGGCCAAACGTGCTGTTTCTACATTTGGCTCCTAAAGATAGACCCCATATGCGAAAAATTGTTTTGATAGCAGGTGTTTTTTGGCTTACCGTCATAAACGCCAATACACAAGGAATCATGGTTGTTCTCAATCAACCCTCGGTTCTGACTGCCACAGCCGGCAAAGATACCCTGGTTTGTACCGGTCACCCGGTAACCCTGGGTGGCGCCCCCACTGCTACGGGCGGAGATCATTCCTACTTTTACATGTGGTCCCCGCCGGATGGACTGAATGACCCTACTTCTTCAAATCCAATATCAACCATCTCATCATCAACTACTTATATCCTTAAAGTAACTGATGGCAAGGGATGCACTGCCGTTAGTTTTGTGAATGTAAGAGTTGATCCCTGTCTTGGAATTGATGAAGACCAGCTTAACGGAAAGCTGACAGTATTTCCAAATCCCAATACCGGAAACTTCAAGATTTCAGGACTGAACAACCTTTCATCCAGAATAGTGGGTATTGAGATTTTAAACCGTCTGGGGCAAGTTGTTTACAGAAAGGATTATCAGGATGAGTTACCCGTTGATATGGAAGTAGAGTCGAATATTTCGGAGGGGGGGATCTATTTCCTGAGAATCAGGCTGACTGACCGGATCATTTCTCAAAGATTGATAATCAGATAAGGAGGGAAGGAAATGAAAAGAGCATTACTTATTCTATCAGGCATACTTTACTTTTCAACCGGATTCAGCCAGCAATATGTGTGCAGGCAGGACACTGTATATTTGTTCGTTCAAAATTTCAGGGGTGCGCTGAACTGGCAAAAATCGGCCAATGGTACTGACTGGACAGCAATTCAGGGTGCCGACAGGGATTCACTTCAGGTAATCGCCACAGAACCGTGGTTTTATCGAAGTGAGGTAATTGAGGGAACTTGCTTACCTGTTTATTCAGATGTCGTTCACCTGATGATCAATGAGCCTCCGGTGGTAACGTTCACCCCACAGGACAGCGTTTGCTTAAATCAAAGCGCTTTCATCCTGAACGGGGCCAGTCCGGCCGGCGGATCCTTCTGGGGACCAGGTATTCTGGACGGTAAGTTCAGTCCGGCTGCCGCCGGTTCCGGCCGCCATAAGATCTTTTACCGGTATAAGGACAGCCAAACCAATTGTTCAGATACGGTGTTTGCCTTCATTAATGTAATTGGTGTTCCCAACCGGGCAGATGCTGGAACTGACATGCCTTTCATCGCAGCCGACTCAGTCAGGCTAGAAGCTAACGCTGCCGAATATGGAAAAGGAGTATGGTCCATCGTCAACGGCACCGGTGGCCGCTTCTCAAATGTAAGCGATCCGAATGCCTGGTTCATAAAAGACTCAGCCAATCTGACCTTTACTCTGAAATGGACGATCACCGGAAAGTGCGGAACCAGTTCCGATCAGGTAAGCCTTCAATTCTTTGAACTGAGCGTCAATCCTTGTCCCGGTGCCCCCACAGTGACGGATAAGGATGGTAATGTTTACCCGACCGTTCAGATTGGAGATCAATGCTGGATGGCCAAGAACCTGAATGTAGGTCAGTTTGTAAGATCAACCATCTCAGGTACGGATCATTCTGACCTTGCTGACAATGGAATCATTGAAAAATATTGTCTGAATAATGATCCTGCCAATTGCGATCTTTACGGAGGTCTGTATGATTGGGATGAAGCCATGCAATACAGTCAGACTGAAGGAGCCAGGGGGATCTGCCCCGATGGATGGCATATCCCGACAGATCAGGATTGGAAGGATATTAACAGCTATTTCAAATACGGTGATGCAGGGGCCCAGATGAAAGTCGGAGGATCCAGCGGCTTTGATGCCCATTTCGCCGGCGACCGTCATGCTCAGGGTGAGTTCTACAGTTTTGGCGCAAGCGGATTTTTCTGGCAATCAAGCTCTTATATTTATCTTTACTATAATGAAGGATACATCAGGGAGGTGGCTGCCTGCAATGGATTGCTTGCTAAAAACCATTTTAACAAGAAGACCGGAATCAGCGTAAGGTGTATCAAGGATAAATAATACCCTATCAATGGTCACGGCGAATCAGTAAGGTTTCAATTGAGTGATGGCCTAACCTGAGCTTGATATGATCCGAATGATCACTTAACTTGATCGGGTTCTCCTCAATCAGATTTGTGGTAAAGACTTTACCCTGAATCAATTGATTCAGAACATCAACCTCCTGATTTTCCCCTTTCGCATCATACAGCCGGATAACCACTCCGGTTCCGGAATCCTCCTTTTTCAGTGTGCTCACAATAACATCGGGTGCAGTCAGGGAGAGGAAGGATTTTACCTCCGGAAGAGATCCTGATCCTCCGGAGGGACCGACAATCACTGTCAAAGGTTCATTTGCCTCAAGGGCATCCCGGTAACCATTGATCCAGCCCGGTTTATGCAGAAAAATGCTGAAATCCATGGAGTGGCTTCCACGCTGGTGATACAAGGGTCCGAGTCCATGACAGCTTTGTCTTGAGGCCAGCAGAACCGGCTGAAGAAGTGTTGCCGAGGTAGGTAAATGGGTCATGTTCACATAATCCCAGACAGCAACCGAAGAAGAAATGGTTATTCCAAAAGTGCCATCGTTTGCGCTGAACCAATTATTAATGCCCCGCGGATGTACCTCTTTGCAGGGTGTAACATACCTCTCACCTGCTGCTCCTGGCAATTCGTCCTTGCCGACTGTTACTGCCCCAAATGGAACTTCATAGGTAAGTTCCGGCTGTTGCATATTGGCCGGAAAAGCAAGTCTGAATTCCCGGTAGGCAGTGCCGTCCCAGTCAATAAGATCCGCCCTGACATCTATTCTCCTGATGGTTTTATAAATGATCCATTCCATCTCCACCCGGTTATGTTTCATGGTGCCGGCACTCCTGACAACCATGCGGACTGGGCCGTCTTCGACAATCTTCCAGGTCTCCGACCGGCCTTTCATCCTTTCGAAACCTGAGGTATCCGGCTGTTGAACATCAGAAAATTCACCTGCACCATTGCCGATAGATTGGAGAGTAAAAAGCTCTCCCCCAGCAAATTGATCGGTTTTCCAGATCTCTTTCTGCAGATCTTTGTCAAACAGGTAACTCATTCCACCTTCGGAGAATCTGATGTTAAAGAAGTCAGTGGATATTTCGCCGGCTGGTACAGCACTCTTTTGGGCCATTGCCACCCTGCCCTTTCGGCCAACCGCATAAAATGTTGCATATCCGAGTGACGGAATTTCTTTCGCAATGAATAACAAATTGATCTTTTTCAGATACCCCGACGGGTAAAATTCGGGCTTGCCGGCGACCTGAGATGGAACTTCCTGCCCCTGAGAGTTTTTGATAGTCAAGTTCTTAAATTTTTCATCAGGAAGTTCGATTTCGAAACTAACAGGACTGGTTCTGGTCCATGAAAAGGAATTAAACACCACCACCGGAACACCCTCCGGCTTGAAACCGATTCTGGAGGCAATACCGGAAGCAGCCTCCCGGATCATATTTCTGGCAGCAGTATCAGCTTGATAAAATTTTGCCAGGAAAGTCGAATCGGTTATTGTTCCCTTATTACCGCCCCAGCCATGGTCAGGATAAATAGCCTTTTCCCATGCCAGGGTAAGTCGGTCCGTTGGATAATGGTTCCAGTTCCCGTCGAGTAAGGACCTGATAGTGGCCATTTTTTCGGCAGCAGGGAGTGTGCGGGATGCACTCCTGCCGTAGCGCAGGGCTTCATAATGCGACGGGCCGTGAATGTAAAGCCATACAGCAGGGCGCTCTCCCCGGATGGTTTTAAAATTGGCTCCGGAGCTTTCAGCTGCCTTCATGAAATTGATTGCAGATGAATGGAACATATCCGGCAGCTGCCTCTGTTTGCCTTCTTTGTCCTTATTGCTGCTTAGGGCCTTCCAGTTTTTGACGTAATCAAAATACATATCAGGTAAAGCCATATCCGCATCGGACAATACTGGCATGACCGGCTTTGCCCCTGGCTTATCGTAGAATTTGCCCCATTGCTCAGACAGATTGGCTATATGGCCCACTGTTTTGAAAAAACCCTGCTTCAGCTGAACATAATCATTGTAATAGTGGCCGGGTGAATAGGTCAGAACTTTGGATCCGTCAGGGGCCGCCCAGTAAAACATGCCTAAATCATGTCTGCTGATCAGCATATAATTCACCCCCGATTTAGCCAGGATCTGAGGCATCTGAAGGGTGCGGCCCGGAACATCGAAATTCCAGTATATCTCTGATTTACATCCGGGAAATTCCTTTTCAAACCACTTCTTTCCAAGATAAAATTGCCGTACCAGTGATTCTCCTGAATACATCTCCTCATAAGGCTGGATGTAGGAAGCTCCCCAAAAAAGCTTGCCTGCCAATCCAAGCTGATGTATTTCCTCCTTGCTTTCCGGATGCCGCTCCAAATATTCCCGGAGCATCAGTATGTCCTCCATATCATTAATATAACCGGGATTCTCCCTGAGTTGCCTTATTGCCGGGGTTATCAGGAGTTCATCCCGGTCCTTTGTACATTCTTCCGGAGAATCCATCCATGCGATATCCTGGTGGGATGAAACCAAAATATGGATATCACCGCCGGAGATAACAGAGGATGAGATCCGGTCAAGTTCCGAAGAAACATTGGACGCATGAAACTCCCCAACCGTCTCCCATGTTTTCGGATCCACAAAAGCGGAATTGATCATCCTGATGTAATCCCCGCCGATCTCCGACTCTGATCCTGTTTTTCCCAAGGCCTGGGAACTGACCAGTATTCTTTTCTGAGTTCCGATTGTACAGGATTGTGATGTCAGATCTTTGAACTTCCAATTAAGGTTGAATGATGCAATAAGCTTATTATCAACAATTTTTAAATTTGATTTATACAACTTGCCCGACCCGTCTGAAAGGGTGATCTCTCCGGACTTTTCCGAACCGGGAATTTCGACTTCAAGAAGAGTTCCTGCCCCATTTTCGCGGGCAATTATTCGGTACCAAAACTCGGTTTCGGCCTTGTTTCTGAATTGTTTGAGGCCATCGTGGCACATAAAAACCATAAACCAATGCTGACTACCGGATGGATCACCGATGATCTTAAAATCAACCTTTTTTTGGCTTTTAATCAGTGAATTTGGAACGATAATGCGGCTAAAACCATAGAGATCCCCGGCCTGATCGACCTGAAAGGTTTCAAACGAAAAGCTGCCGCCATTGACTCCGTTAACGCTCCACCGCCCACCCAATTGGTTCTGAAAGGAGAATTCAGGATTTCCGTTGACAAGAACCTTGAAACCAGGCGCTGCCCCCTCCATGTCATATCCCTTCTGGCTCATTCCGGTAACCAGGAAGAAAGCCGTTTCTCCTCCCTCTTCCAATGCAGAATCAGGAGCATCAGCACTCCATGAAATGCTCATTCTCCCGTCGGTCGACCTGACGAGTAGAGCCCTGTTGCAGTCGGGCAAGGCGCTGTGGTAATCTATCTGCTGACCATCAACCAGATGCGTATAACCTTCATGGTCATTGATTGATTTTTGACAAAGTTCTCTTTGTTGGGAGACCCTGTTTTGAAAATCCGACTGGCCAAAAAGGGAAGTGGAGGCAAATAAGGTTACAGAAAATAAAAAAAGGCTGGCTTTCATAGGGAATAAATTGTATCCCCTAAAATAGCTAAAATGTTGTTTGTGAAGGAGGCAGCCACAGATATGTTGAGCTAACACTCTGATTCAGAAGTGATCCCGGAGGGATTCGAACCCCCGACCCGCAGCTTAGAAGGCTGCTGCTCTATCCAACTGAGCTACGAGACCATTGGACCGCAAATTTAGCAGAATTTAGGAAAACCAGCAAGACCCGTAGCCGCAAACTAAAGGCTTCTAAGGAAAGCTCTCATGGCGCCAAATCCCTTGCGGACCATCTCGCCCCATTTCCTGTTACCGGCCAGGTAATCGATATTTCCACGGATGGCCCAGTACAGGACCATGGGATGATAAAGGAAAGGCTCCAGAAATGCGGTAAGAACCATGGTAAGGACATCCCTGCGGCGTTCATACTTATGATAGGTAAGCTCCTCAAATAGGATCGCCCAGATTGACATTCCCAC